>WLWI01005389.1_pt1 | contig 10664 bp, 4 predicted proteins | sample 6701501 | NCBI WGS metagenome assembly WLWI01 (sample SAMN12718690, study PRJNA515312) | sponge metagenome | isolation source: marine sponge | host: Mycale hentscheli | place: New Zealand: South Island, Marlborough, Capsize Point | collected 2014-11-01
ACAATTGCAAATGACTTTTTAAAAGCTGGCCTACTATTAGTGAGTGATAGCACGGGTAACCTGTGCTATTAGGGATCAATAGCACTTGTAAAGCAATTGAAATAGCACTCGGCTTCGCCTCGTACTAATTCAATCACATTACTCATGCTATTAATCCCGAATAGCACGGTTATTACTCATACTAATATTCATTCAGATTGGTTGGTATTTGAATAAGATTCTAATATTGTGTACTGAAGTGGCCTAATATACTCCGTTATGTAGAGAATGTTGAATTGTAAAATAGCAACATTCTTCATTAAAGGGGAGTCCAGGGCTATTGACATTAATTTGGTTGCTAGCTCAATTCAATAAAATGAGTGTACTGGTATAAGTCTAGAGGTAGTTCCCTAATGCAAGAAATTATTTAATCCTGTGTTTTTGTGATTGTTGCACTTAAGTGGCTAAATTGCTTGTATTGCAGGCTTTTTAATGGAAGTTGTAGTACTTGGTTCGTACAGACTTCCGCTGACACTCTTAATTCTTAGGGTTGAATATTCTTAATTTTTCGCTTTTCATTTATTTCTCTGACCTATAGTAGTATGTTTTCAAGTCATGATGTTGTCTTTTGAGTAACAGTGTTCTAAAAACTTCCGCAATTCCTCAATGTCAAGACTAACTGACTGCTTACTCTTAATGCTTGATGGCAGTATTTCTTGCCTTTCACAGTTTCTTTCTTATATTCGATAAATATTAGGAATAAGCTTATCAATGACTTATCAGGAAATAACCGGAAAATTTCTTGGCGGCATTTATACAATTAGTCACTCAGTTTCTATGCTAAGCGTGCATGATCAGTACACAATAAATTGATTAATCATTGGAGTTCAGAGTAATATCACTCATTTGCGGTGACATACTCTTGTACCTGCGACACTCATGTATATGCTAGTCAACAAACTCGTGATATTCTGCGGTATTCAATGATAATCTATATAATTGTATACCAAATATATGTAATTGGTAACTCTTGAGTGTTAGCTAACTGGAGTTCCCTCACTTGACCTGTTGTATATAACAGTTTTACATTAAATGCTTATCTGTTTTGTGTGGCCCATTATTGGAAGTACCTGGTTGAAAATTTTAATAAAGATTTCATACATAAATATGTACTGTGTACTGTATGTAGTTCTAATTAATGTACTGTTTAGTTGTCACTATTTGACATGCTAAAACGTTTTTTTTATTTGTTTGTTTTTAAAAGAAAGAATTCAAAATAAAAATTTTGTTTATTTTCTGGAATGCATACTTTTCTTTCCGCGCAAACACCTCAGCAATGTTTGTAAGAGATTGTTGGCGAGTGAGCAGAGACAGTATTAGGGGTGGGTAATGCAAAATTGGGAATATGTTATATCTGTATGGATGGTATGGATGTTCCTTAAACGTGCGCGCAGGTGCCTAACAGTGTTTTGTTGTTTTTGGCTTGAACTCAGTCTCTTATGATACTACAGCATCAAGCAAGTCTAACTTTAAACCTAAGCTAACTTTAAACCTAAGTTCGAAATTCTGAGAGAATTCCTGCGAAAAATCTTGTTTTACAAGTCACAAAAAGTTGCTGTGGCTGCTTACTATGGCAGTGAGATCCTTTACCAGACATAAATTTTTAAAACTTGCTGGTTTTTGTAGCTAAGTCCCGGTTGCCAAGACCCACTGGTAGTCAGAATGGCTTCTAAGAAGCTACCACTACTCGGGGGGGAAGCTGAGATAAGTACGTAATTCTATATTTTTTAACAAAAATTACAAAAATAACTCTGGTCTCTTGTTGTAGCTGAGAGCTTGTCCAAGATTTACTGGTAATAGAAGTGGTCAGAGTGGCTTAAATTTGATACTTCAGATTATCACTAATTAGTAAATTAAGGTAAGAAAGTATTCTTTATTTATTTGCTATAATTAATGGTCGACTGCTCTATATATTATATATATAATTATATATATATAATATATATATAATTTATTTTTGTCATCATGAAATAAAAGCTTCTTCTGGTGAAATACTTATTGTAGTTATATGTAACCTAATATGACAGGCTTGCTCGCCATTTTTGCTCAAGCATATCACTGGTTAGTTTTAAGTATTAAATGTTTTATTTAATTATTTTTTGTGGCCCAAAATAGTAGAACTAATGGATGAAAGAAAAAAATTACTTTCTATTAGTATTACAACGTAAAGTGTATTTTATTTTAGGTTGTACGTGAAGGCATTGAAAAAGGATCAGATGCTGGGTATAAGGCAGAGGCTGAAGGTTTCGCTGAGCTCGGAATGACTAAAGAATCTAAGGCTCTCAAAACTATATTTTTTGGTCAGGTATGTGTATGCATGTTTGATTGAAAAATATATATATATATATTTTGTGATTATTTCAAGTTTGTGTATGAATAATTATGTAATGCACTTGATTTAGACGGAATGCAAGAAGAATCGTTTCGGAAAACCCTCCAGAGAATCTAAAAATATTTCAGTTCTTGGTGCAGGACTTATGGGTGCTGGGATTGCTCAGGTTAAAATGACAGTAGTCTTTCTAAACTACTCTATCAAATATATTTTAATGTACTTTTTAGGTCAGTCTTCAGAAAGGCTTTAATGTTATACTTAAGGACAATTTTGACACTGGTTTAAGCAAAGGTTATGATTACGTACACAAAGGGTAAGTACTTGATTTAATTTTCACTTTTTAAGGATTATTTAATTCATTTGCGTGGCAGTTTTGTTGTAGTTAATTTCATTGTGGTTTTTCAAGAGGGTCATATTTTGCTGTTTTCTGTACCGACGGATTTGTAAAGATCAGCTGTTATCAATGTCTTAGTAATTTATAATAAGTTTTAAAGCTAGCTTGAATATTGAGAAAGTGGGCACCATCGGGAACAATGAACCTTAGTTGCTAAAATTTCTCTTGAATATTTGTTGTTGAAGAGGAAAAGCACAATTTACATATTCTGTTGTGACCTTGGCTTTCTTGGTTTAAGTAGTTTGTCATATCATATTATCAGCTAGTTTTTATGTATGAAACTCTGAGATAGTTTGCGTGGTCATTTTCTTTGCTCAGCTCTCCATTTTCTTGACTGTAAAGTCTAAAAGCCACATTTTAGTATACTGTACACATGTCAACTTATCTACTAGAGAATATTGCTGATTTTGTTCTAGGGTACCAAATTTGAAATATCTAATGTTTACATTTTTTTTAAATACTTGTGTTTTTATTATTGCAGGCTCAGTAAACGAGTAAAGAAGAAAGCAATGACCTCATTTGAAAAGGATAAGATGATGTCAAACTTGAGTCCTCAGCTAACCTATGATGTGAGGTTTTTTTAACTTCAGCAAACGTTGAAATTGTTTTTTATTTAATCACAAATGGAAGTTATTGTCCATTTTACTTTTAAGTGATCCCTTTTCCATTTTTTCCTCTTTTCATTAGCATATATTTTTCCTTCTTTATTCGTCCCTCTATTTTTTTCTCCCCCTCTCCATTCTTTTTTTTCTACCCTTCTCTGTTTGTCTATCTTTCTCCCTCTTTTCTTTTGTTCCTCCCTCTCTTTCTCATTCCTTTCCCTCTCCGTCCCTCTCTCCTTCCCTTCACCCCTCTCTTCTCTCCATCCTTTCTTCTCTTTATGCTTTCCTTCATCCTTCTCTTCATATTTATAGTTGGGACTACACACGTATAGCTACATAATTATTTAGTCTACACATAGCTACATGTATGAGGAATTAATCCAGTGGTCTATGGAGCATGTTGTACAAGTAAAAAATAATTGTATTTTCATTATTATTATTGTGGAACTTTTAATATGTACGTTAATTTGTCTTTGTGTAGGGCTTTAATAATTGTGACATGGTTATTGAAGCTGTTTTTGAAGACTTGAGTATTAAGCACAAGGTCATTAAAGAAGTGGAAGCTGTAGTGCCCAACCATTGCATATTTGCAACTAATACTTCTGCTTTGCCAATTACAAAGATAGCTGAAGGAAGCAAGCGACCATCTCAGGTGGGTGTTGTCCCCAAACTATTCATCTTGCTCACTGAAGGAGCTGTCTAGTCATTTAGAGTTAAAAGTAGGATATTTTGTAGCATTAGTGATGAGTTGTTGTTGTTTTTGTTTTGTTTTTTGTTTTTTGTAATGAAGATAGTTATATTTAGCTCAGCACTAGTGGGACATAGTACCAATACCCTAAACATATCTAAATAAGTGTATGTATGTATGTATTATATACGTATGTATAATAATTCATGCTGCAGACCTGAGATGTTGAAATTGCTCATTAAATTATTAACGTATTGAAGCGTTTTGTTCTTTTATATTAATAGCTATTAGTACTATGCTTATAATTTAATGTATAGTGATATGAGAGCTAGACATGACACTTCATGGTCAAGTGGGCATATCAGGATGTACTAATTCTAGGATATTTATGGAATAGTTAGGGGGATAATTTGTTCCACTGTGCTGTGGGAACACTCTCTGGTTCCAAGTGTGTATTGGTATGTATGTCGTCTTTTTATTTTTGTAGGTTATTGGTATGCACTATTTCTCCCCTGTGGAAAAAATGCAACTATTAGAGATCATTACCACGGATCAGACATCTAAAGATACTGCCGGTAAGATTGTAATTTTCAATTTGTATCCTTGAAGGATTTTAAGTAGAAGTATGCACCTATTACAACTTGTATCCTTGAAGGATTTTAAGTAGAAGTAGGCACCTATTACAACTTGTATCCTTGAAGGATTTAAGTAGTCAACTACTCCTTAAATTTGTTATGTATTCAGTTTTCTTTCTCTCCCTTTCTTCCCTTCAACTTAAATATACTCTCCTCCAAACTTAAAGTATTCTGTAACCGTATAACAGAAATTATCGCTGTGCATAGAAAAAAATGAAAAAGAACAGAATGAGTGTTACATAACTATAGTTTTTTTTTTCCTTTTAGTAATGTCAAGTTTTTCTTCAAAGCAGACATTTCTTAGTGATGATGCTCTCACTGCTATTTTTATTAAATTGTTCGAGTTACTGTCTGCTTGACTTCTAAGACTGTTTTCAATCATTTTCACTGGTTGAGTTTTTATAAATAAAGGAAGCCCCAAGCAGCCCACCAAATAATAGAATTACAAGCTACGTACAATAATTTAAAAAAAATTTAAGTTTTATATTATATATTTATTACAAACTATTTAATTACAAGTAACAATATTACCAAAAAAAGATGCAGCAACACTACAGCTTGATCAACTATTCTATTACCTTCAATGGAAACTCTTATCAGCATGCCTAAGTTCTGTTCTGTCAGATGGTTTTGGATTCTAGACTTCTGCCGTAGCTATACCAACTTGATTTAAAAGCATATACATAGCTATCACCTAGTTTGAGTTGAGCATATAAAAAATACCAGTGAAGACAGTATAACTTTTCAGTTCTTCTACAAGCGCTTGGGGTCCTGATAACTTCTCCATTGACTATTTCACAATCTTATCTTGTTTTTAGAGATCATCTTTTGAATAACAACAAAGTCCATTTAGACAGTTTGAAAAACTAGACGCCAAATATTTTGTTGAAGTGATAATTCAACGAAGCGAGTTAAACTGTATACCAATAAATTTGGGATACTGTATATAAATATGTCTTCGTTTCAATTTGTGTTGGTGTGCATGTGCCCTTTTGTGGTCGGTGTATGTGTAGCCTTTTCTACTAATGCGTCTGCTCGTGTTACGAAGTTTTTTGGCAATTTAATAACATTTCATGGCAGAGTATTTGTTGAACGCAACAGAAAATCAGTAAAAAAAAAAGTTAGCTATGGAGGTTAAACATGACAGAAAATGGGCGCACAGAGCTGTTTAAACAGCATAATAAAAGCTGGTGAGGCTACGAGAGAATTCAAAAGACTGAGCTCAAGAAAGAGCTAAATAAAGTAGCTACTGGTAGAGCAGGTGTGATATATCGTAGCTATGTATATCAAAACTACATTAGCTAACTTTCAATATTCTTTATACCTATACTGTAGCTTTTCTTTTAGACTATAGCCCGCTAGCTCGCTTTGCTTACTTCAATGGGAACTATTTTCTAGTTAAATTTCCCATAAAAATCACTTGATTATGCTTGACATATAAAGATGTGTGCGCCCATACAATGACTATTAGCTGTTAATGTATTTTTGAGGTACAGCATACCAGCTTATCACATTGCCTCCACTTGCACCTGTATTTTTATAAGTCTTTGCAATGAGCTTGTGTCATTGAGAATGAAATTATATAAATACTGTACTTTAAGTAAACTTTTTTGAGACTATTGGCTTCAAATTTTCTACCAGACTATATACTGAGTGAGTGTTTTTGTTTTATTTTTCGCATACACTTGAAGGTAGCTACGGTGTTAAGTTAACTGCTTAAGCTTTTACCATGTGGAGTGAAAAGTATCAATGTAATTTTCTGCTTCCAAAAATCATTTATCATGCTGAGTTGTTTACGTGATGTAAGTGTATATTCACATGTATAATATATGCATGAAATATCTTGATATATAAAGGATTTTTAAATAGCTTATTGTCTAGGGGTAGGGAACCTTAAAACACAGTATTGTTGGGGAATTTGGCAATACAACAATTGACAAATATATATATATATATATATATATATATTGATCTGTTGAGATGGGTTCTTTTTCATTGGCTATTGATGTTGAGTGTTAGTGTTTGTGAAGATTGCAATTTCAGTGTCATTGATTTTATTTACTGCATGCACTATGTATGTACATGTGTAATAACATAGTTGGCTAATTCTTTTCTTTCTTTTTTTAGCTACAAGTTAGTATAAAGTACATAATATACCTTCTTCTTTTTTTCAAATTGGTCAGTTTGCTTTATAATTGTATTAGCTGCTGCTGTGGAAGTTGGCCTGAAACAAGGCAAAACAGTGATAGTTGTAAAGGATGGACCAGGATTTTATACTACCAGAATATTGGCTCCTATGCTAGCAGAGTGTGTAAAACTTTTGCAGGTAATTTTGTGAAAATTTGTCGTTGTTGCTTTATCATTGATGGTACTTTGTTCTTTTTGCAGGAAGGTTTGGGTCCTCAAAAATTAGATGAATATTCTAAGTTGTTTGGATTTCCGGTGGGTATGGCAACTCTTGCTGATGAAGTAGGTCTGGATGTAGCAAGTCATGTTGGCGAAGATCTAGGCATGGTGTTTGGTTCACGATTTGGTGGAGGTGATATGAATGTTTTGAAGGATATGGTAAAAAATGGAATGCTAGGTAAAGGTAGTAAGTTTTGGTGCATAACATATTTAACAATGGTTTTGCTTATGGATTAGGTCGAAAGAGTGGAAAAGGATGTTATGTGTATGGGAGAAATAAAAAGAAGACTGTGAATGAAGAAGCAGAGAAATTGTTGGAGAAATATCGGGTGCCTATAAATGGAAGGTAGGATTATTTTCCCTTTTTGTTCCTTTCAGGGTAATGTATATGGATCATGCCAAAATTGTTCTGGATTCCTTTCCATTGTATGGCCATACAATTAAGCTTTACCATCAATTCACTAGGTTCCACATCATTTTGACTTTTACTAAAATGCTAAATTACAGTTAAGCTCTACCGTCTAATCACTGCTAATTTCTATCTATAAACTCTTCCATAGCTTTAGTAGATAAGGCTTTGTGTCACCCAGTAAACACTACAGGCATAGTGCAAAACAACTTGTACAAAATCTAACCTGCTTCGGTAAAGCTAGCTGACTGAAGTTCTGACGGGCACACCGCTTTAACCAGGTCCTCACTTCATAGGCCATCTGTTAGTTGCCATTGGACATCTGACGGTAAAAAACCTGAACCTGTCAAGGCCCTTAACATTTAGAAAACATCAATACCCATGCTGTGGCCGAGCTTACAAAAGAATTGGATGGCTTCATTTTTTTGTTAACACAAAGAGCTCAGCCAGATTCCTAGCAGCCACATTTGATTTAAGTAACATCAGAGCACCTGTGTGGAGTGTACAATGCATTACCTGATATTCTGCCCAAGAAACATTTCAAAAAAATTTCCCTCTCTTCGCATGTGAATTGTGAGATGGTTCACTCACCATGGCTGCACTGGAAGTAATTCTGTTCCCAGAGCCCAGGCTTGAGGTGAGTTTCTTTGTGTAGCAGACTCAAACAAGTAATATAACATTGTATTGTTATGTAGCATCACTTTCCAGTGATAGTTTATGCCATTGGTAAATTAGAGAGGATACTTAGTAGCAGTCTGACATGTTTGTATCCAACAAGATGAGGGTCACCCTCAAATCTACACTAATAGTTGTTAGAGCTGGTACTGCAACAAAATTATAAGCATTAGAGCATTCCACCTCGTGAAATTATTGAGCTTTGGGGTTAATTTAGCACTCAAACCACTGAATATGATGATGCTTTACCCATTTAGTTTTTGACGCTGTATGACTAAATCAGTGTGATGATGTATTGCTAAATCAGTGTGTGACAACGCTTTACCAACATGGTACAGCTAATGAATTCATGAATATACACACCACTGTTCATCTTGTCGATGTTGTTACTGGCACACAACTAAATTAATAATTATAATAAATACACTCGCTAAAGCTGTTGGTGTAATTAATAACAATGCTTTACCAATCTGGTATTTTATTGTTTTTACCATTATCGGTGGGGGGGGAGGGTTTGCTTGCTTTTTTTTTGAGCTGGTCTCATCATATTATCATGCATTAAGCCTGTTTCAGCTCTTGATGTACTTCAGACTTGTTACAGCTTCCTAGTTCATCTCATCTGTGATTGGTGCATGTTTCAGCTCATGTTCCTAATTCTGAGTTGCATTGTAGTTTGAGCCTTATGCTAGCTCCACTCATACCCCATTTGTGTACCACGTTGACCCTGCTTCAGCTTTATTTGAGCCTGTTCCAGCCAGAAAGTTTAATTAAAGACTGTGCCTTGTTTTTGCTTACAGCTAGTTTGCTTTTCTTTTTCAGTTTTGGCCGAAACCTTTCTCAGTTATACTGTCCAAGACAGCTTCACATTGCCCCTCCAATAATATCCCATTTTCTGCCTTAAGATTCCCTTCCCTTCTTGATAGAGGAGTGGGAGTTTCTTCTGGTATCTTGTTTTGGTTTTAGTATCTTCTTGGTGTTGTAGAAACCTTCAGCACAGCACTATCCGAAATTTTAAAAGTAGTGTGTGTATATTTTATTTGAATTAAGGCAAATGTATGTAATTTTTTATTTCTTACTATTAATGTTTGTTCCCACCCTTGTTGTTTATAGTCATGATGTTGAAGAGGTCCAAATGAGATTGGCAACAAGATTTGTCAATGAAGCTGTGTGGTGTCTTCAAGATGGAGTATTAGACAGCCCTGTTGAAGGTGACATTGGTGCAATATTTGGACTTGGATTCCCTCCATTTAGAGGTGGTCCCTTTCGATTTGTGGATAGTTATGGGGCAGACAAGCTTGTTGCCAAAATCAACACCTTTAGGGAAGTATATGGGGAACATTTTGAGCCAGCTCCTCTACTTCTGGACTTTGCAAAAGAAACTTCTAAAAAGTTTTACCCTAGTGTTTGAAAACTGCATTTAGTCAAAAGTAAATGGTCATAATAATATGTCAGTTATTTATTTTTAGAACTTGTAGTAACTGTTTACAAGATATAAAAATTGATTGGCAATCTAAATCCCTTTGGTGATTATGATTGTAATAGCAATCCACTTTCCAAGTATGGAATGTGTTTACTTTTCATCTTACAGGATACATTGCAGATCCTAATCTACGAAGTTATTTTCAAGGCTATTTCATACTGATAGCATCATTTAGTTTCATTTTCAGATTTTAAATTGTTAGTGAATGATAAAATAGCACATGCACACAGAATATAAAACTCAATTTGAAATAAATACAGTAGTTAAAAAAATTATAAGCCTAGTCTTTCTTCAGTATCTCTAATGATAGTCCGCTTATTTCATGACCAATCCTAATGAAGACACTTCTCAAAACAATTCTTACTTCTTCTTTCAAACTTAAAGCAATCAGCTGACTTAGACGTTGGTAGTGAAACTTCATATGAGACACAAACTGTAATAAACAAGTATAGTTTAAACAATTTACACTATGGAACTTACTATACATACATACACATTATGGCTTATGGTGTTATAGCAATACGACAAAATCAGTACTTGAGCAAAGATGAGGACAGAGAGTGGGGGATTGCTACGAGCTTATAAGCACATTACCTGATGAGATTGAAGCTGTAGCAAACGAACAAATATTAGTAACAAAACTGGAGTCCATGCATCTCGATGGACTTCACTAGTTAGCTGCACAAAATATTCTAATCCTCCATTAACCATCTGCAGCAGTCTATTTTCAATGAGCTCGCTGTTCTGTTCTCTTTCTTTATCATTCAACATGTGATAAAGAATGCGCAATCCACACATGATACTGCATGTCTCTTGGCGTAAAAGGTTTGGTCGATTCTTTCCACGAAATCCTATAGCAATGATGATGAATAGGGAAGAGGATTGGTGTGTGTGTGTGTGTGTGTGTGTGTGTGTGTGTGTGTGTGGGGGGGGGGGGGGGGGGGGGGGGGGGGAAATAGATAATTATTGTGTGTGGTTGGGGTGGTTGGCGAAAGATTGCTAGT
>WLWI01005390.1_pt1 | contig 10664 bp, 6 predicted proteins | sample 6701501 | NCBI WGS metagenome assembly WLWI01 (sample SAMN12718690, study PRJNA515312) | sponge metagenome | isolation source: marine sponge | host: Mycale hentscheli | place: New Zealand: South Island, Marlborough, Capsize Point | collected 2014-11-01
TTTTTATTGATGGGAAAAGTGGATTTTTTTGGGGAAAAAATTTTTTTTTTTGAAATATTAGTAGATGGCTTAAATATTATTCAATTTTCTCAATCAAAAAATGAGGGGAATCCCAAACTCTTGGTCTGTTTAGTAATATATGGTTGCTATGGGGTTTTCCCAGCCAGCATCTAGTTAAAAAAATAAAACGGCACGGCACTGATCTATTCCGCGGTAGAAAATTAGATTTTTCCGGGCGCGTCAAAACAATTCAGGAATGAGAGGGTTAATAGGTTGCTTAGTAGACATAGACATTTATGATTAGGGTGAACGGAGTGGGAGCCCAGCTGGGAAGATAATCTAGCTGCTGTAAATTTACTGTACCCTTTACTCAAACCAGCTGCTGTAAGTTGATTCTACGAATCTCAGTACACTTAAGGGACCAGCTGATGCTTACCACACCAATAATGCAGTATTGGAGTGCCCAATAGAGGGGGGGTGCCCCTGGAAAGTCCTGGATAAGGGGAGTTTGAGTATACTGTTGTAGCACTCTCTGAAAAAGTAAATTGCACATGGCAATAAAAAGTAGTACAATATAATAATTAATTAAATAATCTTATATGAAAAAATGTATTTTCAGCCTATGATATAATGAAAATCAATACTCTGGGTCTACCAACTTTTTCATTTCCACAAAGTGAGTGATTTGGTATGTATATAATATTATACTACATTATTCAATGGAAGATAAGGACAAAAGTTCAGCACTTTTTCAAATGGCTTCTTTCAATCTTTCATTTGCCAACAAGGAAATTAGAAGTAAGAGCAGCAACATTTGGTGCTACATTGATGTGTATATTGCCATGTTGCTTTAGTATTTGGTGAATGGAATTAAGTAACTACCAAAATAAGTACTCATATTGCACATATTGGTGACTGATATTATGATACTATTCTAATACATTGTATTCTGTGGATTGTAATATTACAATTGAGGTGGGCATTATTAGCATCAACTATCCTCAATATATTCAAGAAACTATTAAAAAGATGAATGGAAGTGATAATAGGTGAGTTAGGTGAGTTAGGTGAGATAATGATTTTAATATGATGAGTGAAACTCAAACTCTAATTTTCTACAATAGTGCAACTGCAGTAGTATTTTGGGAGCATTTTAATAATTTTTAGCTCTATTTGACTGACATGATTAAAAAAATAATAGATTAGGATTATGGCATTTATTAAAAAATACATTCAACAATTAAAATAAAAGTGTTACTTTAAAACTTCAAGCTATTACTTTCCATGCATTTTCCTCAGCTTAAACATAATAGCTATTGACAAGAAACTTAATGAAGTTATTATTGGTGTACAAATTCTTACTAACACACAACACTCAAGGACTAATTTTTTGGTGTACACAATTATATTGAAGACAATTTATGATTCTAATTCTGTGCCTAGATATCCAGCTAGTGTAATGCTGTCACTTGTGGTTCTACCTCCGAATGAATCTGAGGATATTTGTGATGTTGACTTCACTCAGTCCTATTCAGTTAACATTTACTCCACAAATGATAAGCGAATATTTAGCATATTAACCACTGTTAACTAGTAAGTTAACTAGTAAGTTTTAATACCATCATTACAATTTTGTGGTAACAATAGAATGCTATTTATCTGAATAATTAGAATGGAGGAGTATTCGAGATATTTAAGGATACACTACAGCGTAACATGAATAAAGAGATGATGCCAAGCAATTTGTGTTTGATAGTGCTATTTAGATTTATTCATATTATGTATACATATATTCCATTAAAAACATATCTCCCAGAACTTTATTCTTTAAAGAAGACAACTACTAATTTGTCTATTGCAATGTTTTAATAGCAATCTATTAGCTTGTGAAACTTAAACAGGCATATAACTTCAGTTGTAATTGTTTATATTTCAGCTTACAAGTAATTATTATTATAAAGAATACTTTCTGAGTATTAATGGCGAGACTATGTAAGTTGTGCAATAATAAGCTCTTATAATGTTCAATGTTTTTATAGTGAACATTGAAGTTTGCATTGTAGCTATAGCTATAGATATAATTATCCATATTGGCCTTGTAAAGTCGTAGAGTTTTCAATGTTCTTCATTAGACTTGGTCAGATATTTATGACAGTACTTAGGCTTAATATTTAATTAAGCATTACTGATCTATAACAACGGAAATCATTAAATTTGATCAGCCAGTGAGAGGGTTAAGTATATTCATATATCAAGTTTGTTGTTGTGACATTGAGGTAGGATTTCCAGATCTGGATGGAATAAATATAGTGAATAAATTAAAATATTGATGTACTGTCTTATTTGTTTATTCAAATGTATTCATGCTCACCTCACCACACATTAGACACACATACTTCACATACATATATATTCCACGCACATATATATATATTATATATACATACACACAACCACACACATAAATACATTGCACACAGTCTCTGTAGCATCATCCTAGCATTTGCTTTGGTTTTCAATAATGAATTAGAGAGTATTTGTCAAATTATTCCTATAATAATTAATCTAAAATAATAAACAGGCATAATAAAGTCCACATAAAACATTCATCAAAGAAATTTCGAGTAAAAGTGAGATAAGAACACTGGCCTATTTTTCATTACTTCGAAATATCAGGCGACGTTTCCACAGTGACACAAATTTTAGTTCAAACTTGTAGTGTTATATAATGTGATGATGTTTGTTTTATTAGATATTGTGTAAGATAGTGGCAGCTCTGATACAGTACTTCTTTCTGTGTACCTTTCTCTGGATGTTGGGAGAAGGAGTGATACTGTATGTACTGCTAGTTAAAGTATTTGGGAACTTGGCAGACAAATGGTATCTACTAATACCTGCTGTTGGGGTATGTCCAAGCTTGAGTTGCTGTTGTTTTTACCCTATCAAAGTTGTATCTTCCTATTGTGGCTATATCTGCTGGAATACGTCATGAATACTACCTAGCAGATAGTGTTAATGAATCTAAAAAATAGTAATTATTCTCATTCAAACATTTGCTCACACAAAATATATTGAAATTCATATCCACTTTAGTAATAGTATGTTTGTCATAGATGCAAGCTAAGTAGTAAACACACTAAACCTGCACAATTCCTGCACTACTTAAAAAATATAATTTAATTCTAACTGTAATGCCAAGTAGTAATATAAAGACCAAAAGTGTGAATCCTCAGATCTTTTATACACTGCCTAACTATTACAAAACCATTTCTCATACCAAAGGAATAATTTCTTGGGCTACTCCTAATTAGGTTTAATATATGGCTCAAGCATCAATGAAATAAATTTAGGACACACTCACTGCTATGTATAGTTTCAAAGTGAAACTCAGAATATAGTATCCTTGTATAATGGCAGCAGGAATTGTTTGCTCACATGATTACACTGTGGCAATAATAGGTGTTACCACAGAAACTGTATAGAATCTACTGCTTCACATTTTCTCAGAAATCATACCCAAATTAAAAGTAACATAGTGAAAGGTCTCAAATTGTCATGCTGAGTCAGTTCATACCTAAATTAACGGTTTAATTGTCATCTCCAAAATCAGAGGGCGACAAACAGATAGACAAATGGACAAACAAACAAACAGGATGACCACTTTAACCCTCTCACACATGCATGTGAGGTTTTAATAAGAGATCTCTCAGCTGAAACAATGTGTCTTATTTCTCACTCTCTACTATCCAAGACATTATGTCAAAGAATGAATTCTTTCTTTAATTGATGGAAAGTAAGTTGGAAGACCCTTATAAATTTGAATGGGTCACATTATTTATTCAAGAGCTAACTACACTCTCAGATAAAATTCAACTGAATAACTATGTCTATCTTGATAATAACATTTTTAATATTATGTAAGATCTATGTATTTGAGTATGAAACAGCTGTTGCTTTGAGTTTGTTGTTTTGACATGATTGTTTATTTCTATTAAGTTTTTCTATTATAATAATCTATTTAAATATTAGCAAATATATCACTATTTGTAATTCAGTAACTGTTCTTTACAGTTGTTGGATAAATGCTACTCCTTGATCCTGACATCTGGACTTTTGTGGGTCCCATCATCTTCATAGCAAGTGTAAGAACTTCACTGCAAAGCCATAATTAATACAGCCCTGTAATTATAGCACCAATAATAATGAGCACTTTTTATTCTATTTGAGCCTAGTAGTAGAAGTTGGCTATGTAATCTAAGCAGAATGTACAGGAATTATTAGTTTGTATTTTAATTATATGTGTTGATCAGTTGGTTTTTAAATAAACACAGTAATTTTGCTGCTTACACTTGCCTCCATAGTGAAGTGAGGACTAAAGTATCTGTAGGAAGCATAAGTGATAAAAGCAATTCTACAATGGATCTCTTCCAGTATACGTAAATAATATCACTGTACATAAAATTATCTGATCTATTCCTTATTTATTATATAATATATCTTATGCAAAGAATTAGAGATAAAAAAACTATTGATAAAAAAGCAATAGTAGCTTATATAAAGGTCTCAGTACTAAATTTGTCATGAAATTTGTCACAGCAGTTCTGCTAAGGGTATTAAAGCATTTTACCTTCCTTTTCAAACTGGTTGGTACCAAATGAAACAAATGACCAGGTCTCTAATGTTGCAAAGCAAGAAAAATGAAAATTTTTAGCTACAAACAAAAATCGAGTGATAGTGCATCTGTAATTTCTTTAGCTATGACTGATTGTAATCAGGAAGTATTTCATAATTTGAACACTAAATATTTTAATAGGTATTGTACAATACTTGACCATATTAATTTTCTTAATGAAATGTGTGCTGAATTAGTATAAGGAATACATATAATATTATTTAGATAAGATTCGCTTTTATTTAACAAACTAATTTTCTAACTACACACACTTTTGTTAATCACACTTATTTATTGTTAACCACACACTCTTCATGGCAACCTCATATCATGTAAATTATTGACATGACAGTGATAATAATCACTACAATAATGAGATTTACAAAATTGTCATTCTCTTTTGTAATATAATATTGCATGTATGCGTATGTATTAACAAAGCTATATGTATTAAAAATAAAGACATACCGTAACCATTTCTGGACTCTGCAAGTTTATCTTAGAATTATTTATTAACAAGTAAAGCTGCCAGTAGGCAAATTTAACTATGTATATATTTTAAAATTGTGATGTTAGGAGCAGTCGCTACATACTAAATTAGATGCTGCAAAGCCATCATGAAAAACCACTTTTAGGCTCCCTCAGGCCCTAAGTAGTGCCCTCGTTATGCTCAGGACACTACAGCCTAGAGCCTTCAGAACCTCAAAAACAGTAATTCCCTCTGAGGCAGCACCTAAAGTAATTAAATCTAATTAAATAATGTATGTTATGTTTGTCTATTAGCAGGATGAGTACACATAAGAATTGTCATTAGTAATTTAATTCTGCTATTAAACATCTCATGTGCAAGTATATGTACTCATTTAACTTAACTTAGGGCAATAACGATAAATATAATGAACATTAAATTATTCGGCACATGAGTATCTTATCTACTGAAAGCAATGTTTGACTCAGAAATTTTTTTCTTGTTTTAGGGAAGTCTCATATTTCTTATTCATGTTCTGAGAAATGAATACATATGGGGAAAAGTAAAAACTATATTTGGCTTAAGGAAAATTAAAGGATGTCAAACTTCTTCACAAGCTTTTACCTTCAGTTCAAGTAATAGAACAGAATCAACGATAAAGGAAGAGGTTAGTATTGCACAATATAATATGTATATGAATATATATAATTATATAATATTATTTATGTATACATTTAAAATGAATAAGAGTAATAACATGGCACCATGCTATTCCGGGATTAATAGAACAGATAACTCAAGTGAAATAGCATGAGGCTAAGTCGAGTGCTATTTCACTTGTTTTACAAGTGCTATTTCACAATTATTATTTTTCAAATGGCATTAATCTATAATAGCACAGGTTATCCATGCTATCAGTTACTGATGGTAAACCATTTTTTTTAACACTTTCACAATAACTGCACTGTATCGATCGCTCACTATATCTCTAGATTTCAAGATTGGCTTCCTCCAGGACTTCTTTCTTAACAAATGGCTCCTCTACATCCGTTAAAATACTTCCAATACAATTAATGTGCAAAAGAATAGCATAGTATCCAACTAGAAACTACTCTAACTATACATTTGCAAGCCTAATGCTGCACTCGCAATTTCACTTTCTTCGTTCTATGTATTTCAATTGAAATATAATTTTCTCCAAACATATTTTACAGGCAATTTACTAATGTGAATAATGTACAAGTTTCAAGAATAGTGTGCAGTAGTGTGGGAAATCTTTGAGCCTTAAGTTTAAAGTGTGAAATTGTATCATGCTATTATTTCTGATCATTTCAGAGTGAGATCACAACCAATATTTCTTCTGAAATAGAGACGACAGTTATTGAAAGACAAAGATTCATAGGAAAAGATATGAAAGTGATGATTAATTCATTATTTTTGGACTATAATAATAACTTACTTTTATGATTAAAAACTGAATTTTGTGACTTGAATGTATGAATGTAAAATATAGCTAACCATTGGTGCATTTTATTGATTATTTTGAAAAGTATAAGGCATATTATAATTATTACAATTACAATGATATTTGGCTAGTAACTGGTAAAGGATATGATTTATGGATCTTTTACTACTAAAGGCATGCTTCATTATTAATATAGTAATAATGTGAAACTAAAATATTCTACTAAGTTGTAAATTACGTTTGATTACAGTAGATGATTATAGTGTCATCTTAAGTGGGCGTGACTTCAGTACCTACTAATAATTGACAAAATGATGTACTTAGGGATTTGAAATGATAGTAACATGCAGTTTTGGTGACTTCAAATTACTCAATAAATGCTTTCTTAATTTAGGATCTTCAGTTTTTTACACAAAATTGCTTAACTGACATCATTATAGATATTTCCTCATGTTTTGTTCCTTCCGTCAATCTTTCCTCACGTCTTCAGCTGCCTCTGACTGTAGGCAATGAGCCTGACTCATTGATAATGTTGGAAGCCTCTGGCCTCGTTTCTCTGATATCTCAAAAAAGGCGTGGTGACTCAAAACCCTACTTAGTTTCGTTTTTATAGCCATCATAATTATTTAGCACCATTTTCTCACATTCTCTCTTTTTTATTTCACTGTGTATTTAATCATTAAATAGACAGAAAATAGTAACTGGAATGACACACTAACAAAAAGCTAGCATACCGCAATATTGAGTACTAAGCTTCTTTCGAGAAATTTCAGAGTAGGTTTGATCTTAGGTATTATTGAACACAACAGGCACAATAACCCACATAAGCCAGGATTACGCACCATATGGTGAGAAAAAACTAAGTCCATGCAAGATCTACCCTGCTCAGCAGCGCGCGCTGTTAATGAGGTTATATTTGCTTAACTCACAGCCCTCTACTGAAATTATCACTCTTCGTAGGCTGGGCGCAGTATGATATGAGGCTTCTGTATCTGGTGTTGAGTTATACCCCCTATAGTGGGCGCAGAGTGGCAGATGCAAATACGTGCACTCTCAAATATTCTTCTTCTGACATTGCAGTTCTTACTAGATCAGGAGACAGTCAGTAATGCACCATTCAGTTAGAGCTAAGAGTTATCTCTGTCTCATCATTGTATTTGTGTCTCGTTGATAATCTGTAACTTAGTAGGGCCAAATAAATTGTGACAATTATAAAATAGTTTGTGTTTAGATTCTTTAAGCATTAGGTTATAAATTAAGAGAAATGGATAAATATGCAACACATTCAGGGATTACTACTATAAAGTACAGTTACTATGAACTGCTCACATAATTTTATTTGCAACTTAAATAAACTGAAAGTTAAAGCCGTATTTACTATGATAGCGACAAGTAAACAGCTTAATTACTCTACAGCCTAATTTTCGGTACTAATTTCGTCATTTCAGATTCCTAGTCGAAGTTACTAGTTATTGGAAGATATATACTTTAGATAATAATTGTATGAGCATCAAATCAAAACCACCATTGTACTGCCTAATATGCTATTCCAACTTCCACTTACTCATTATGAAAGCTAAACATGGCTTCAGTATTGTTCCTGATACCTCTGTCATAAGCTAGGGTTGTTTCTTTTAATCAACAACTATACTCCATAATAACAGAGTCAACATCAAAAGTGAAGTCTTCATTCTGTACCGCGCGTATGATGTCAATTGTGGGTGGGATGGTGTTTCTTGGTACATTTACTAGTGGTGCGCTCGAATAGCGCAAATGCATGGCGAGCGAGCAGACTCTTTTTACAGAAAAATAGGACAGAAAATACATCTACCTGATTAGGCATGAAGAGTTAACAGTAACAGAATTACCTGAATAAACTTAGAAAGCAGTGGCAAAGAAGCGCAGCTTGACAAAGACTTCACAATTGTTTCAAGAAGAGAGTAGCTATAAACGTTTTGGTTGAAACAAAGTTGGGTAAGGCAGTGCAGCAGGATTCTCCGCGATCGTTAATTGAAAAATACTGGAACTGTGAACGCTTTACCTAACTTACGTAATTGGAAGCGCGGGCGAAATATTTTGACGTACGTATACATACATACATCTGAAATATCAATTGAACACGACTGATAGTCAGCTTCGCTCGCTTCGCTAGCTCTCTGAATTAACGTTAGTAAAGACAAGCTTCCAGGAGTCGGTCATGTCGTACCGGACAGGCCGGTGTAGTAGTGAACTTTGTCCCCCCTCTAAGCTGTCCCCAGGACATTTTTCACCAGTGAATAGTGAAAATGGCATCTTTAAAACATGATTGGACACATAGTGATGTAAGCATGGGTTGTCTGGATCATAATGAATTTGAAGTAAGACCATAATACTCAAAATTACTTAATATAACTAGCTAAATGCTGTAAAAGTATCTTCTTCACTTTCGTCATCACTTTCAAGTGGAATTTCATCACTGGTGGTTCACAGACCTTAATATTTTTGGTTATCCTTCACAGTACTCGTTTATGGTTCTTGGTGAACGAATCAGGGTTATACCAGAGTACAAAAAATCCTAAATATGATCTTAGTTCTCCATCTCCAACCAGCGTAGTAGTATGGCAAAGGGTAATCCAAAAATATAACTATTAGCCGTCTGAGTCTGACTCGAGCAGTGGGGGGACATTATTCACTGGGGGGACATTATTCACCGGTGAATAATGGCCGGCCGGACATTATTCACTGGTGAATTTTGTCTGGGGGACATTATTCACGGGGCACAGTATTCACTGCGACACCGGAAACTATGATCTCCCAACTTCATTGAATTTTTTTTTATCTATTTTACCCACTTTCCGTCCTGGAGACACAGTCCAGCTTTTGGAAAACGCCTAAGGAAGCGGCCTAAGGAAGCGATAGAGCGCACCAGGTGTCTTGGCTCTTGGGGGCTCAGGACAATAGAAACTAAACGGATTCGTTCAGTTCATTGCTATCAATTTGAGAAGTCGTAATTTTGAAAATATGATGGTGAAACTCCTTGTGCTCAGCTCGTTGTCTATGTGTTCTGTGCTTTCTTTGGCAATGAACATGCTATTAGACCTTGAATTCACGGTCGTCAACATAGAGGGTTTGAGACACTGTGAGTCGGATTTCAAACCAAAAATCATATTTGTGGAGAATTCTAGAGACACTGATGCAGTGCAGAACAAATCACGCTGGATCACCCGGAGTTATAGAATAGGTTCGCCCATGAACAATAACCTTCGTTCCTTCTCATGTGGGAATATAAACATAGCTACAGCTGGTTACAGCACAATTAGGTAAGTAGAAGGAGCAGTGGCTGACTCAAAAATAGTTTTCAAAATATTCTGAGTGCCTACAATATGGTTCTTTGTCCATTTACAATGAGCAATTTTTTGCCATCCCTAAGCCTACATTCTTAAAATTGCACTCTGATTGCTTTACCCACCAAATAATATTAGTACTTAAAAGATTAAAATCAAAACTATATTTAGTAGCCTTCCATATTCAAGGTTGACTTTGCCAAATAAGCTTCAAACTGAAGTCTCTCCATTGTTTCAATGTATATTCACAGGTTAACTCGGTCCTTTCAAACACTGCCTGGATATTGCTGTGTCAAACAGTTTACCTCAAAATGTGGAGCTGTTAATAGCTTTTCAAGGTATTAATATTAAATATTTAGTCATTCCAGTCAAAGTAAAGGAATCATATATAATATTATGTGTGTGTGTACTTAACAGTACATATTATATCTGTTTTCAAAATTAGATTCTATTATTAAATATAATGTTTAGTTGCATATTTCTGTTTAGGGGAACATAAATAGTATATTACGAAATATTTTCTTCCTCAAAACAATTCATTATTTGGTCTTTTATTTGTAGCTATGGTATGAAATAGTTACACCATGTCACCACCCTCTTCCTCAGCCTTTGACCTCAAGATTAAGACAGTTATCAGCACTGATTCTCCAAAAATTCATGGCTGGACTATTACATAGTTAATATTGATGATAACTGTTCCAATACTTAGGATTCGAAAGAGAGAGCTGTTTAGCA
>WLWI01005391.1_pt1 | contig 10664 bp, 2 predicted proteins | sample 6701501 | NCBI WGS metagenome assembly WLWI01 (sample SAMN12718690, study PRJNA515312) | sponge metagenome | isolation source: marine sponge | host: Mycale hentscheli | place: New Zealand: South Island, Marlborough, Capsize Point | collected 2014-11-01
TAGTAAGTATAGAACACAGTCGACATCCAAGCAAACACAAAAATGTGAGGGTCAAAGTACAAAATGTCGCACGTAGGTCCACACATTTATGAACAAACACATATCTCCAATTCTCAACTATTTCCTCTGATAGTGTCTCACTCGCTTCCCTCATTCACCAATAATCACAGTAAATCAATCACAAAATGGCCCATATCTGTGTCAATGACTATTTCATAGAACTTCTGTTCAGTAACATGATAATTATGAATAAAAACATATACAAAGCTTGAAGCTTTTGTCCCATCGGTCTATGGTAGTTTGACAAACCGTCTTTCTTAACTTAAATACTATGAATACTTACTTTGGTAGAGCTGATGATAACCTTCAGTGTGTAAGTCCTGTTTGAATGTCTTCAACTTTGATATTACTCAACTCCTAAACTATAGTCATAAAACATTAAATGAAGTCATCAAAGAGAAAGATATACATGGAATAATATTTCACAGACTGTAAACCTACATGCTTTCCCCATTTAACTACTTTAACATGCAGTTAGTACTTTGGTTATAACCACATTTTTTTATATGCAAAATAAATAAATGCTACATTATGCCAGAATCCTTTACTGTAATGCCAAAGTTGATAGTAGAGTTATTTCATTTTGCTTCAATAAGTTGTTAATAAAAGGATATGCTAATGTACTAGAGATGTGCAGTAAGCACAAATGAAGAGAGAGAGCTTCCCTAGCTATATTACAAATCAATAAGAATTGTTTACTAATTAATAGCACCTTCTCAATATCTGGAAAAAAACAACAACTTTATATTTACTACAACCTTTTCATGCACAAAACCATTCCTAGATACTACTATCAAGCGCATGGTTAACTGGCATGTGAATGCCCTAGAGACAGACTGCTTCCATGGCCATATTTAGAAAAAATTTCCTGGAGGGTGGGGCGAATGTTTAGTGTCAGTTGTGCATAGCATGCCCCCCTAAATACTGCCCTGGCTTCAAACTCAAAGTGGTGTACTATACTAGAATATTGCATAAAAGGAATTGAATTAACATGTGCTCTACTCTTATAGCCCACAAATGCTATTCATCATAGGCTAACAACAAATATGAGATAATATTCATGAGTTGTATGTCACTATAATCTCTACTGTCAATAATATAATATCAAGGCTGGCACTCGGGGTGTCTTATGACTATTCTGCATTTCAAGTTGTAATCTGCAATATCAACTTCAAAAATTTGAGAATAATATAAAAATATTTGTGCACATTCCAGATTGTAGCTTAAGTACATGACTTTCATTTCTTAAATTTATAGATACACCTTAACGAGACTTAAGTTTTAAAATAAAGATTTTAAACTGCGTGAGTACTACACTACGTGTTTTCTAATGAACAGCTTATAAATATGCAATTACATACATAATGACTCTACCAAATGTATAACAGCAGATATACACTATAAAATGTACAATTATTGGCAAGGTCTGATTGGTAGGATTCTAAAAAGACAATTTTAGTTATACATAGAATGACGTAGACTGCACAATTATTTATTACTTTGAATAAATGACAGTAAAATACGCTGCTTATCTGCCAAATTATTCAAACTATAAACTCTTCCTCAGTAAAACAAACAATACGTTACACATACAAAGCTTGGAACTTTCATCTGGTGGGTCTACAGTCATCCTAAATACTACTAAAAACTACTTTTATACAGTTGGTTTAGAATTTAATGAGAAACATCTAACCATAGCTACATTAACAGCAGCTTATTATTAGCCATGCACCTTTATATGAAGTTGTAAAAAGACATACATAAATTATGATTCATATTGAAGGCAGGATGGTTTTCTCTATGGAAAACTGTTTATTGTATTGTGAAACCAAATTTTTAACTAGTCTGGTGTAGCCGACCCTTTATCTCCTATTATTGGGAGTGGAGAAAAGGCAAGCCTCTGAAGACATGATAGTTCTAAATCTGTTCGAGCCACCCAATTTCAGGTGGCAATCAATTAAATTATCTGAGGGTAAATTGGTCAATTAAATTAGCTCTAGAAACTGGGCACCAACACGTTGCAGTTAGACATGGTTTAGTGCAAGATGGAGGAGATTTCTGCGTCAGTGGTAGTTACATTAGAGCAACTTGAATACAATCGTTTAAATGACTTGCAGTTGAAAGGTGTCGCTTTTTTGTACCTAGAAAGCCAGCTAACCATTGCTATTTGATCCTCTCCCGTGAAAGAATCTTTATACTAAAAACAACACAAACTCCCTCCAAAAGTAAAAAAAAATCAAGAGGTTGCTATTACTCCACATAATTTAATAATGGTTGTATTTTTTTTGTATTAGCTATACCAGATATTGTCCAATTCAATCTAGGTAGCTTCATGGACATCCAGAAGTTTGTCTGTTCAAGCAGTACATCGTAACACCACAGCTTCTGTGAATGTTAAACTACAGCCTTATTTTCATCTGCAGGGTTTAGCTGCACGTAAACCTAAAATGTGTGGTGAATTTTGAATGATTAAAAATCCAAGAAAGCGTGGGTGTCAATACTCTTGAACCAGAAAATTCCGCATTCCTCCAGAATAGATTTGTTATGTCCATGTCTCGAGACTGATTCCTCTCCCCCACCTTATACAAATAGAAGGTAAAGGGTTGGCTATGCCAGACTACTCTTTAACTAGAAGACTTGATGTTTTGATGTTATAAGAATTACTTATTAATTAATAGTACCTTCTCATTATCTGAAAAAATGAGAACTTTATGTTTGCTGCAACCTTTTCATACACAAAACCATTCCTAGATACTGCCCATAATCACATGGTTAACTGGCATCAGAAGTTGAAGTGAATGCCCTAGAGACAGACTGCTTCAAGGGCTGTAATTAGAAAATATTTGGGGTGGGGCGAATGTTTGATGTCAGTTGTATGTAGCTTGCACCCCTAAATACGACTCTGGCTTCAAACCCAAAGTAGTGTACTAATACTGACTATTGCATAAAAGGAATGGAATTATTAACATGTGCTCTACTCTAATAGCCCACAAAAGATATTCATCATAGGCTAACAGCATATATGAGATAAATACATTCATAAGTTGTATGTCACTATATCTCTACTGTCAAATAAGGTCTATAATACAAAATCAGGGCTGGCACTCGGGCTATCTTATGACTATTCTGCATTTCAAGATGTAGCCTGCAATATCAATTTTATAATTTTGATAGTATATTATCATAAAGTTTAGTGCACATACCAGATTTTAGCTTAAGCACATGACTTGCATTTCTTCAATGATAAATATACCCTAACCAGAGATAAGTTTTAAAAATAAAGATTTTAAAGAACGTGACTACTACACTACGTGTTTTCTAATGAACAACTAATAAATCTCCAATACATACACAATGGCACTACCAAAATTTATAACAGCTGATATAAACTGTAACTGTACAATTATTGGCAATGGCTGAGGACTCCAAAAAAGTAAATTTTATTTATAAAAAGAATGATGTGGACTGCATGATTATTTGTTGCTTTGAATCAAAATTTATAACAGCAGATATACACTATAAACTGTACAATTATTGGCTAGGACTAATCGATAAGACACTTAAAAGTTAATGTTATTTATAAACAATGATGTGGATTGCACGATTATTTGTTACTGAATCAATGACAGTAAAATATGCTGTTTATCTGTCATAATTTTTCAAAATATAAACTCTTCCTTAGTAGAACAAACAATAACTTACATATACAAAGTTCTGAAATTTCATGTTGCGGGCATTCATCCTAACTACTACTTTTATATACTTGATATAGACTTCAATGTGAAACATCTTGCCATTGTTACGTTAACAATTAATATTAGCCATACTTTTTAATGGATTGATAAAAAGACATACATACATAAATCAAAATTTTAACTGGTCGGGTTTCCAGCAGTCAATCGTAACACCAGCTTCCGTGAATGTTAAACTACAGCATTATTTCAGCTGCAGGGCTTAGATGCACATAAACCTAAAATGTGTGGTGAATTTTGAACGGTCAAAATCCGAGAAAACATGGGTGTCAATGCTCTTGAGCTGGAAAATTCTGCATTCCTTCAGAATAAATGTTCTGTGTCCATGTCCCCAGACCCTTTCCTTTCCCCTACCCCATAGAATAGAAGGTTAAGGGCTGGCTATGCAATGGAGTCGTAGACAACAAGCTGACTGAGAAGACATGATGTAATGATATTATAAGCTTCAGCTACCAGATACTTCACTTTCATACCCAAAGTCACCTCTTAATTCTAGTCATTGGGCTCCACTGGAATAACTTCTTTCCCAAAACCATGGAAAGCATACAAACACTCATACATAATAGCTAGCTATATTCCACTGCTTACTTTTGTTCTGTCAGTTGCTGGTGCAGGTTCTCCCGCTGCTGTGCTGATGTCGTAGACAACAAGCTGACCAGACTTCTACGATTTGTGAAAGCGAACAAAATTCAGGGGCTACCCAACTTGAAACAGTGTAGCTAGATTGCTAAGAGCTTGGCATGCGAAGGACTTGAAAAAGGAAGGTACTTTCTGGGTCCACCCTATATAAAAAAAAAACACGCCCCAAGCATGGGAAGATCGCGCATGCGCGTCAAGTCCACAGTTGTCGAAATGTAAGGGTGTTACTTGTGCTTCACCGACTATCGTTGATATTAACTCCTAGCCTACTCTCGTGGGCCAAATCCTCCTTCCCCTTTCCTGCAGCACTAGAAAAAAGGTGGTCTAGGGACACTCATCGTACTTCCTACAGTTCCGGCGGAATGGGAACAATGAAGAATGCTCGTGAGTACGCTCAAAATACAAATTTAACCCAACTACTGCCCTTGGTAGCTTTTGAACAGCGGGAATATTAGTGCCTGTGTTTGAAGAACTTGCTCAACCGATTGTGTGGGAGTGAGCATACCGCGTGGGAAGAGTATTGTTGTGGATCGGATGTTAAATGAGCTTGAATAGCACGTGTTGCTTAAAATGAACTCTAACTGCATTCTCTGCCAAGCAATGTTGTCTCTCACTTCTAAACAAAGGAGACTGTATGGATTGTAGTCTAGAATTGTCCTGCAGTTGATAAAACCTGACACTAATAGGTTAGGAGTTCTGGTTTCAAGCTTTATATTTGTACCTTCCTTTCAACCTGGTAGAAAAAAAATATACTGCAAATGCAAGAGCACATTTGTTACAATTGGAGGAAATTTGAATAAGAATGATTGCTTTAAAAGCTGACAACTTGACCCCACTAGGACTGGCTGGTGAGCACCAGGTATAACAAATCTAGTGTGTACATAATCTAACTGTTACAAATACATGCAGGTGTGGAGAAGTCAGCTCAGAAGATGCTGGAGCTGATAGAGTCCTAAATGCACAGATCCAGCAAGTAACTGCAATAAAGCTAATATGGGAATACAATTATTCGTGTGTAGTAATTGTGAAGGATTCAACTGCAGGTCTGGATCAACAAACATGTTCAGATGTGCATCTTTCTCATAGGAAGTGTATAGACCCAAAATTAAGTATGAATATCAGAACAAAAAATTGAATGAAAAAATGTGATATATAAATGCTATAATGGGAGGGGGAACTGACATTAGGAGGGGGTGAAATCCCAGGGCTTCCATAGTCTGTATGAAACCCTGCAGTGAAATTTTTGATAATTGGCCCCCTTATTCTTCAATCAAGATCATAAGTGAGGCATGCCCTATATTAAAAATGGCCAGAACCGCCATTAATAAAGGTCTCAGTACATGGACAAGTATTATGACCCTAGTAGAGATTTTAGAGTGTATTTTGTATTTTGGTTGATTGTTTTGCTCCATTCATATTGACTGTTATTGAGAGTTTGGTGGCTTTTCAGAGTCCCTTTAGAGCTTCCACTTTCATTGGATTTGATCAAATATACTGGTTCCTGCTCAATATTCAATATCTTTTATATTTAAAGATGAAAATAAAACACCAGAAAAGACATGAATATATATTTCATAATGTGAATAAAATTTGAACAATTATGAAGCTAGAAGTGAACATGGAATATGTATGTTATACCGTAGATGCGGGTTGTTAAGAGTCCCTTCGTCGTTAAGTACTGTTGATAAGCATTTTTATTGATCTTTTTGTGTGTCCTATCTACTGCTGATTGGCACTCAGCAACCATTTTTAATTATAAAGTGCCCATTTCCTTACTGTATGAAGCTATAAGTGGGGGTGTTTAACAACTCAAGTCTGAGGCATTTTACTATTAATGGTACAAATTATACAAATGTTTTATTGCTTAATTGCATCACTAGATGTTCTGACCACTGCTATTGTAATGTTTTAAGTGTGGACTCTGCTCCCAGCAAGTGAAATTTTAATAGCACTTCAGGATTTAGTCCAATCATTTTATAGCAAAATAAGAGTCAATCTTAATAGCAACAAAAATGTTTTTGACATTCCTGGGTATAAAAACTTGTACTATATAACAAATAAAATTAAAAATACTCGTGGAATCCTGTAAGGGGATTGAAAAGACTTAAAAAAACTTCTTTAACTGAATGTACTTTTTCTCCCACAAAATATAACAATAATATAGTCTACATTAGATGTATTCTCTCTTTCACAGGCTTTTTTAAACAATAAAGGATTAAAAATGATTTGTCACTACCGGGAATTGAACCAGGACCTAAGTATGATGGCATGTACTGCCCCTCTTAAAACTTAAAAATGATATAGCTATTGTTGTTAGAAATGACTACAATTAGCTCAAGTACAGTGTAAAAGTAAAACCAAAGCCACATCCATATTGATATGTTGAGTAGCAAGTAGACCCCTTTATGAGTTTCTTAACATTGTATTATGTAATAGTTGAAATTTTTTCCTGCTCTTATACTTTTCATAGCCCTGGTGGACACATTATATGTGGTTCATCCAAAACAAAAATGAGAGTACAACTCATTATTTCTTATTACTATAAATACCTCCTTAGACACTGCACATAAAGCCACAAGCATTGCTGAAGTAAAGTTGGGCTATCTATAGCTACCTCTATATATACTGGTATTCTGGGGACAACGATATTGGCTATGGAAAGCAATCATATATCTGTATTTCAATGCAGCTGTTTTCAAACTGCATGCAGCTGTTTTCAAACTGCATGCAGCTGGTTTATTCCAAGTAATTAGTGACTGGATTGGCTATTCTAGCTGAGTTCCACTATTAGCACTAAACTATTCACTATGAGTTGGTCAAGTCTCAACAATACCTGAAAAGAAAGCTTACTCATAAACAGTAGAGCTCATCTTCAAGTATAGCTTCACAGTTATCCATTGTTGATGTTCCAGCAGTATAATCAAAGTGTTTAATTAATATAGTATACTCTATCTATAATTGCTTATAATATCCCAGCTTTAGCGATCAGGATAATTACCATGCTATTGATGCCCGGTGTCATTACACTGAACCTTCAGTACTTGAACTAAAAAGGCTCTTCCTCGAACTGATTCTTTGTGTTTTGCTCACCATCACTATGCATGTGATAAATGTGCTCAATGGTGGAAGCCAGCTACTGAATTCACAAGTAATTTATTGGCATGTGCATACGCAGATTTAAGAGCTGGTATAGTATTTCAAACACCCAAGATCACAATATACTTCTCTTCAGTGTGCCATCGGCGAAACCAAGACATCATGATGACCAGTAAACCTAACTCTAGATATGCTGCAATGGGATTGAAGTGTAAGAAATTCTAAATTTCTATAGTGATGAATATAAATTTAGCTTCAGAGTTTACTGTGAATACTGGAATAAAAGTTTACAGGAGATGAAAGAAAACTGAGCGGCATAGATGACTAATAATAAATGACAAAAATAATAATAATAGGAAGGAAGTGGAGGAGAAATAGGAGGAGGAAACAAAAACATTGAAAATATGTTTTATGAAAGTAAATATTAATCATAAAGAACTAAGTAGCTAACTTTATTGTTTCTTTGCTCACACTTTGTGGTGGAAACTGTCGAAATATTTTTATGTTATTTCATATGTAAAAGAGAATGATAATAATAGCACCAATCAAACAAAATCAAGTAAGATTAAAATTCTAAAGCACAATAATTGAATAACTGAATAAAAAATAGTAATTTAGCTAAAAACTGCTGTAAATTTGATGACTTTAAAAACAATACTCTACTCAAAAAATCTACATAGAATTTGTGATATAACTTCAGAAGGTAAAATCTCAAAAACTGTGAAACCTAAATCCAGTTTTCTTTTTCTTTTCTTGCATCGTGCAGCTTCTTTTAACTTTTCTATAGCAGTTACGTCATCTCTTGTCACAATATCATGTACAGCAATGCTATCCAATGATTTTTTATTATCACTATGACTGATATACGCTGTTTCTAATTCATGACATTCCTTGAGGTTAGATAGTATTAACAGTGCTCTTTCCAGATCAATATCATTATATGATATGTCAAAAAATGCTAGATGAGTCAGGAATGAAAGATTTCTAGCCAGATGATGAATACCTTCATAGCCAATATTGTTGTGTGATAGATTTAGATACTGTACCTGAGAGATATGTTGAAATGAACAGGATAAACTAATTACTCCTTCAGAACCAATCATGTTATGCGATAAATCGAATTCTTTGAGACCAGAAATATATTGAAATGAAATAGATAAACCAGTTGCTCCTTCAGAACTGATGCTGTTATGAGATAAATCCAGCCCTCTAAGTTTAGAGAGGCAATGAAATGAACTAAATAAACTAATTACTCCTTCAGAACCAATCATGTTATGCGATGAATCTAATTTTTTGAGACCAGAAAGATATTGAAATGAAATAGATAAACCAGTTGCTCCTTCAGAACTGATGCTGTTATGAGATAAATCCAGCTCTGTAAGCTCAGAGAGGCAATGAAATGAACTAAATAAACTAGTTGCTCCTTCAGAACCAATGTTGTTGTGTGACAAATCTAGTTTTCTGAGCCCATTAAAAAAATGAAATGAACTTGACAAACTCTTTACTCCATCATTGCCAATGTCATTGTGTGATAAGCCAAGTTTCCATAGATACTTGAGATGTTTAAATGAACTTGCCAGACTAGCTGCTCCTTCTGAGGTAATTGTATTCATTGACTGGCAAGTAGTACTTGGGTTAGCATCATCAGATTCACTAGTGGCAAGTGTGAGATCTTCGTTTCTGGCACAACTATTTTCAAATCTCAACTGATAAAGTCCGATATCAGCTGTTAGACCTCTAGCAAATGCCTTAACACCCTCATTAGTGATGTCAGTAAAAATAATAATGAAAATAAAAATTCTAATAGATGAATTTGACAAAGCCTTAAATAATGTTTCAATGCTATCAGGTGTGGAAGATAGTGATAATGAAAGCAAACTAAGATTATTCAAACTTATTAAATTATCAACTAACAGTTTACATTGTTCACAAGATATATTTTTTAATTTGATTACTAACCACTGGAGGCTCTCAGATTTTAGTATTTGAATGAGATAATCAAACCCTACTGTAGATATTGAAGTATCAATGACTAGTGTAGTAAGGTGGCAGAGATTTGTTTTGGAGATATTCTTGAGTAAAATGTTCAGTTTATTGTCATCATTGGGTAATTCACCAATTTCCAACTCTCTTACTGGCATAGTTGTATTACATATGACATAACTGAGAGCTAACAAGTCACTGGGAGTGAGTATGGTCCCTCTGAGCCAGAAACTACCATCTATTTGTTTAGTAACTTTGTCACAAACTATTTGACTTTGTGACTCAAAAGCATATTTTATTCGTGACACAAGAGAGTCCCCATCATAATATTCTTCTTTTATTAAAAAAATTTCTTTTAACTGTTTCATGCCTGGCAGAAACGATACTCAATGTAATATGCTGCAAGGAATTCCTGTAGGGTCAAATGTAGAAAATAAAATTTTCTTGTATTGCCAGTGATTTTAATTTCATGGTAAATGGTAAGCAATCCGAGACAGTTGGAATTATTGAAAGTTTCCTTACAACCTAGATATGATGCTACTTCATCTGAGGTTATAATTTGATTAGAATTTACAGTCATATAATAAGCAAGTTTGCAGATATTGTTGAAATACTCTTGAAATTCTCCTTTTAATTCTTGCAAAGAATTTAAACTTATTTGTGGATGTTTAGTTCGTAGGTGACGAAGAATCAGTGATCTGGTGAACTCTTCATAAATACTAGTTAGTGTAGATAACTGACTTACACTTTCAGAGTCGTAGAGATAGCAAATCATAGCAGAATGTACTGGCAAGTAACACATATCCATCATATTGGGATGAGAATGTAAATATTCTTTAAGAGAATCTTGGACCGACTGACGGCTTGTTGTATTACTGCATTCAGAAGAGATACTACTGAAAGGAAAATGATCAATGTATTCCATAATTTCATTTTCACTAAAACCAAATACTTCTATTCTTTTCGAAAGAACATCCTCTCTTACAGACTTAGAAGCTGATGGGCGCGAAGAAACTATGATCATGGCTAGAGGAAGTAGCTTCTTATCCAAAAGTTGATAAATTACATTACTCTCTTTGTCTTGACAACGATACTCGTCCAATCCGTCAATTACAAAGACTGTGTTTTCTCCAT
>WLWI01005392.1_pt1 | contig 10663 bp, 6 predicted proteins | sample 6701501 | NCBI WGS metagenome assembly WLWI01 (sample SAMN12718690, study PRJNA515312) | sponge metagenome | isolation source: marine sponge | host: Mycale hentscheli | place: New Zealand: South Island, Marlborough, Capsize Point | collected 2014-11-01
CAAGAGATGATAATTTATTAATTTATGTGTATTAAACCAATATTAGCATAAAGATTAAGCACATTCTTCGAGTATATAAAATCAAGGAATTGTAAGGATGTGTTACATCTGTACTTGGAGGACTCCTAAATAATTTGTAGTCACTTGTACTCCCAACCATTGGTATAAATTCAGTCATTGGAAGTGTCCCTCCATCTCCTTAATATAGTTCTCGGGCTCAAGTTCTACCACTTGACAATATATGGATGCTACCATGAATTGATACTGAAATATTACTTTTATTGAACTCTCAATATTAACCATATAGTAACATTAGAGTACATTCTGTTATTTCTCCAGACTGCTAATAGTGTAATTAAAACACAATGAACACACATGAAATCCCAAATCCAAAACGGCAAAAACATAACAATAACTGACATGGATATCTAAAATATTTTGACCAATCATTCATTGTTAACTATTGTTCACTTAAGTAAATTCAATATCATGCATTACTATACATGCATAGTATAAAAAAGATGCCATACACATTGGAACATAGCAATTGTAATAATTATTATAGTGTACTATGATTAATTTGAACACAAGAATAGAAAAACTTTCCATACCAATGACAGCATAAAGATGAAGAGCTCCAGTAGTTTGTGCCAGTGAGCCCAAGAGAAGAGACATGTCTGTACCACTATGAGGACTACTCCATAGTGTATAGTCACTTGAAACTCCTAGTAATGGAATAGAATTAGTCATTGGAAGTGCCACTCCCACAAAATCCCCCTCCTTCAATATGAAATGGTCCTCTGGTTCTAATTCGACCACTAGACAGTATATTGATGCAATAGTGTTTTGACGCTGTAATGTAACTGTTAGAAAACTGTCAGTTACCATAGTAACACTAGAGGATGTGCTGTCATTCCTCCAGACTGCAAATGTGGCAGAATAATTGTTAGAAGAAGATAGTGAGTCAGTATAATAGCAATAATTCCAAGAAGTCACTAATCCACTGCCTTGGGCAGGAAACTGACTGTTAATTAAAATACCAGATGTTGAAATGGGAGTGGAAGGGGCAGGATTATGCCCAATTCTATATTCTGTAGTAGAATCTGTAAACATTAATTATAATAATGTCAATTTTATTTCTACTTTTAGTAACTTCTTTGGTAATAAAAATTTATTAGCTTATAAATAATGATTGATAACTTACTTATTTTGGCTTCCACAAGCAACACATTGTTAGTTATTGATGTTAAACTGTCAAGATAAAGAGCCTGTAAATCATTATCTCTGCAGTCATCGCTTATTGAAGTTACATGAAGAGCTTCATTTGGTGAGGAGATGGTAACTCTCAAAGGATATGTATTAGCTTGATATCTCATACAAGCACCTATAATATCATTAGGCTGAACGTCAACACCAGGATCCAATGATATTGAAGTACAGGCAACCAATGGTGGTCCACTCCTTCTGTATACTTTGTAGCTATTGGTCACTCTGTTATAAGTTTGTGTACTACCACTTTGTCTGAATAACATAAACTGTACTTCATAAGTTAGTGAAGTTCTACCACTACTGTAACAAAATTTCCACTCAGTTACATTCCCATGACATTGAGAAGGAGATTTTAAATTCAGAAAGAGACCATCAGAAAATGAGTAGAATCCAGATTGGAACTCATTCCCAAACTGTGGACAAGTATTATGTGTTGCTATACCTGTCCAAATATCGATATTGTTGGTAAGATATTCAGAGTCAATACTAAACTTATATTTAACCCATGGTTCTATTGACTTTGCTTGTAATCAAGTCAATAATCATATTTTAAAAACTTACTGGAGTTTCATTTTTATTTGAGTTAGTGACGGTGGTAAGTTAATGTGCTGTCATAGCTAAAAGCCCTATATAACAGTATTTACTTGAATATTTATTGTCTACCAGACTAACCACGAAGGTAAGTCTTGTGTAGGTATGTCCAGTTGTGTGAAGTATTGTACGTTACAACTTCTACTTAGCTAAATAATATCACAAAGAACGCATTTGAATAATGTGACTTGTTATTGTTGTTTATTTTTCAATTCAAACAGTTGTTATGAGTGGTTACTATGGCTTGAATCCTGTACTCTAGATCCAGAATAAAAAAACTCGACTTTATTTTAGTAACTTGAGTGCTTAACAATATAATAGTGTAGTTTTAGTCTCGCTTGTCATTTGTGCTGAAGCACATTATTAGTAGTATTTGGACAATTAAAATGATTGCTATTGCTTTATACTAATTTGCTTGTACACGTGGGTAAAGATGGGAGCTGTAAAGATAAAACCTGACCACTTTAGTATTGGTTATGATGTCTCTGTGTTGTATTTACACATAACCACAAATTAACTTTCTCTTAAATATCCTTTTTATTGTAGACTTGTCACATTCTCGTCACACCCTTGCACTCTGATGTTTTGTCTATTCCTTGTGAATTGAAGTGTAGCAGGATCAAATCATTTCAGCTGAAGTACTCATACATAATACTAGATAAATGCAGGGCAAAGTTTAGTTGGCGAGCAAGCGAAGTGAGTGAGATACCATCAGGTGTAACATAATGTTTGCTTGCAAGTGCCATACTTCACCAAACAGAATCTTTTGGTGAGATCTTTTCCCACATCATCCAAAACTTTTAATTGTTTATTAAGTTGTCTCTGACATAGTATTTAATATTTTTGCAGACACAGTATGGTCTTACAAACACACCAGATTTCATTTTCTATTAGTGGTGGTAGTATGTTATCCTTGTTAATGCACTGTTTGTCGTTGTAGTATACGTTACACAACAGTATTGTTCTTACTTGAAAATACATTGTCCTATAACCAATGAAAATAATTGGCGAGCGAGACACTAATGGGTATTTCAAGGGTAGGACAATTGAAAATCGGGGATATTTTTTTGTTTTATGTGTGTGGACATACGTATGTCATCTTGTATTTTGAACCTCGCGTATTTTTGTGTTAACTCTGTGTTCGATCCCGTCCCAACTTCACTAAACAGAATACTCTGGTTTATGTATCATCCTAGAAATTGAATTGTTTTCCACTTTGAATTCTTTGGTGGGTACAGTTAAAAACGTAAAAACTTACCGGAGTTCCATTTCTATTTGAGGTAGTGTCAGTGGTAAGTCAACTCATTAGCTGTCAACAGTATTTATTTGAAAATTCATTTTTCACTAGACTAACCAGAAGGTAAGTCTTGCGTAGGTATGTTCAGCTACGTGTGAAAGTATTGTGTGTTACAACTACTACTAAGAATATCACAAAGAAAAAGTTTAAATAATGTGACTTGATTTTGTTGCTTTTTTTTTTTCAATGCAAACAGTTGCCAGGTGTGGTTACTATGGCATTGAATGCCTTTACCATATATACGTAATTAAAAAACTGGACTATATCATTTTAGTAGCTTGAGGGTAGGATAGTTAAAATCTATCATTTGATAGTAGTATAGTTTTCGGCTCGCTCGCTATTTGTGCTCAAGCGCACCTCTAGTACATGGTAAATCATATCCAGTGAATTACTGTGTATGAAAATTACAGCCACTACAGCTTTTAAGTTTGTTTCAGTTGTCTTATTTTTGGCTATTGGCAGTCTTAAGTTAGGGTTAAGTCCAAAATTGTGGAATAATTCCTTAGAAATTCTTTTTTTTTTCAGGTTGAGCAGTTGTAGAGAGTGACATTGAAAATCGTTGCCATACGAAATTAAAAATTGTTGCCATACGAAAAAAAAAAGATGGCCAATTTTTAGTAGCTGGAGTGCCTTTGGTCAAGTACTATGTACTACAGGGGAGGGGAGAGGGGGAGGTGAGACAAGTGGTCTAGGCCCCTCCCCTCTCCCAACCAAGTTATTGAAATTTATAAGGACATGAAATGTATCAATGCAGGCAATACAGTTTACAGGACAGCTTGCATGCTAACTTGCTCTTCATTCTTAAATTAATCCAGATCATTTACAATCAATCATAATAATGTTTTAATAAATTTGGCAAGTTTTGACATAAACACGTTTGGACCCCTCCCTGTCACTAGCACTGGATTCACCCCTAGGCCATTTAGATAGACAGAATAGCTTATTTTAGAAACTACAGAAGCTTCAACTATTTGAGGAAATTTATTTTAGTAAGTAATTCTATATTGTTAGCTAAAATTAATGGTCAACAGCTTCATACTTTTAGCTACTTTTGACAAACAACAACATGAACTGATGCCTTCCTAAACATGAACAGGAGCTACAACATTAACTTCAGGCAAAGTAGTACAAGTAGTCATTTGCTATCTTTGGTATACAAATTTTTATGGTAAACTTTATCAGATATGTTTAAATGGGGTTTCAGCTACCTTTAGTTTGAATTAGCTACTTGTGTACAATAGCTTACTCACCATTTGTGCTAAAGCACATCACTAGTTAGCCTTATGCCAGTAAAAATAGATGCTTTTTGGTTTGTTTACTCTGCAGCTTTTTGGGGTGCAGCATATCAGCTTTGCCACTTTTTACGATATTCATACGCGACGGTATTCATTAGCGCGTGACCAGTTATTACAGCCTGGGGAACGGCGTATCCCCTCAGGGGATCTCGTGCAATTAACGAGGGGAAGTGAGAAGGTGAAGGGTGAAAGTACATTATTTAGACCATTGTTTATTGATTTATTTTGAAAAATATGCCATACAATTGCTATTAATTTATTTTGAAAAATATTCCATATAATTGCTGTTATTTTATTTTCAACAATATGCCAAAATATAGAATTTTAATTTTTAATCTGTTTCTTAAAAAATTAGCTATAGCTATACTCAGATTGATAACTAGTTCTTTTCTGCAATTGTTAAGTAACTTGATTAGCATTGCAATAATATGAGTAGCTATCTATTCTTGCAAAGAATTAAAAAAAAGTGAACAAGATATATTATAAAAAGGGTGGAAAGTATACACACGTTTATTTAAGTCCTATATTTTCTTGTCTACAAACTTGGTGCTATAGTTTCTAATAATCCTCTCACTTATGAATTATAAATATATTTAGCAAAAACTATAGGCCTCCAAGTTGGTAATTCTTATCACAGTGTGAACTATGAAGAAAAATCTTAAAATTTGTTTAAGTTGAGGATGAGCGAGACACAATGGTTCATTCCATTCTCCAAAAATGCGAGTCAATTAAACCATAAAAATTAAAATTATGATTGACTGAATAGCTATAAGTGAGATTCAGTCAAAAAAAATTAATGTCACTATTGAAATTAGAGGAACCACCCATTTTCAATGTGGCTCAGATATGTATATAATAATGCATCTGTGCTCTGGCCATGCTCATGCAACTGATCTTATTGAAAACATCCACTATCTTATACACAGTTGCTACAATTTTATTTTATTTCAGCATGGAAATGGAACACAAAAATCAAATTTTATTTTTAGAGGTTACATACAAATTTAAAATATCTGTTTACTGGAAAGACATACTATCAGTTAATTTTGTTATAATTCACATCATTATAATAAAATCTTCCCTGAAAAACTTCAGTTATTGAAGCAAACTGCAGACGAAATTTCGGTATAGAATTTGAACATGCAATCATCTCATATCTTCTCAAAAATTTCAGCATTCTTATATTCCTAAACCTTCCATAACTGATTCACAATTTTTCTTACTAATTTCTTTTCCAGAATCAAGTATATTGCTATTAGATAGTCTCATTGTTTTATGCCATTTTTCAGCTTTATGTGACCAAGTAGACTAGATAAGTTTTCAGATGTGTTATGCTAAATTATGTTTAAACATTTTCTAAGCAACTTAGCATCCTGGTTGTGCTAACCTAAGTCTATTGTAGCCACATTATTTTACCAAAGCACCAATGGCAGGCAGATATTATGTGTAGAATTGTGGGTTTTGACATGCAAGCATGAAACTTGGTTGAGTTATACAACATGACCATAATCATAATCAATCAGTTCTATTGTAAGATTTATTCAGTACTGACTTACTACTGAAATATGTGGCGAGGGTCAACAACGTAGCACCACATGGTTTGCATACGTTATATCCAGAAACGCCGTAAATTGTCCATCCCATCCCACAGTCCCATGGGACAGTGGGACATTCCAAGTCACGAGTTGTCAATTGCTCTGATCTTTTTTAAAGCAGGTAAGCTTTTAACTTAAATAAGTGCAAACTTTGAGAGTGCAATTCACAGATTAAATGTATGTACTTTTATATAATAATTGCATGTGCACTGAAATAATAATATTCAGGACATTCAATGCCATGATCATTTCCACATAATGCATGGCTTGGTTTCAGTAATATTTTTTGTGTGAATATTGCACATAATATATTTAATTACTTTGGAATGTTGTGGCTGCATGAATTAATCCTTAATTATTAAGCAAGGAAGTCAAGTGTTCAAGGGATAACACAGGTAATTGTGTGATAGAATGAAATAAACTTTCTCTATGCCTATTTGTGGACTGAATTATAAATTATTTTGTTTATAGCATTTGATTGTTATTCAAGAATGCTAAATTTTGTATTTTGTCATTATTATTTTAATCTTTAAATATTCGAAGCTGGTTTACTGCAACTATTAAGTTCACGTGAGGTAGAATGTTTATTATTTTACAACCATGACAGAAAAGGTTCATTATTATTGGCCAAAAGTTTTAGGTTTCTGGTGTGCTTGTAAGACCTAATTGCGTCTGCAAAATTTCAAATATGTCAGATGCCAGTTGATAAACAATCAAATGTTTTGAATGATACGGAAAAAGATCTCTCCCAAGGATTCTATTTGGTGAAGTATGGGACTTGTAAGCTAACATTGTGTTACACCTGAAGGTATCTCACTCACTTCACTTGCTCGCCAAAATTAATGGCCATGCTCTTCATAGTTAATAAAACGTATTATTTCTATGAAATATATACCAGTTTTCAGATTATATTGGCAGCACTATAGCACATTCAGCCAAGTATGGTTTAACACAACATTACTTGGCCAAAGATGCTGTACTATGGTGACTCAGACTATAAAACTGTCCCTTCTATGCAGTAAAGTTTTTTATGGCTTGATAATTTTTTTTGGCATTATTAATAACGGAACATTTATTCTTCTTTCAAGGACAATAAGGGTGCATTTAAACCAAACAAGACATTTAATGGATGTGACAGTTGGCCTAGCTGGTCTAAAATTGCTAAAGAGTCAAAACTAAATTCACAAACAATAGTTAGGAATGTGCAAAGTACAATGAATAAATTTGAATGTTAAAAATAGGTTCAAAATTGTGGAATAATTCTTTAGAAATTCTGTGTTTTTTTTTCAGGTCAAACAGTTGTGGAGAGTGACATTGAAAATCTTTGCCATGTGAACTTTTAAATAAGATGGCCGATTTTTAGTAACTGGAGTGCCTGTGGTCAAGAACTACTTACTGATCATTTAGATAGTAAGAATAGCTTATTTTAGAAACTACTGAAGCTTCACCTACTTGAGGAATTTAGGTTAGTAAGTAATTGTATATTTGTTAGCTAAAGTTATGGTCAACGGCTTCATACTTTGTAGTTACTTTTGGAAAAATGAACTGAATGATGCCTTCCTAAACATAAACATGAGTAACAAAATTAACTTCAGGCAAACTAGTACAAATAGTCATTTGTTATGTTAGGTATACAATTTTTTTTCAGCTACGTTTAGTTTGAATTAGCTACTTGTGTACAATAGCTTACTCACCATTTGTGCTAAAGCACATCACTAGTTAGCTATGACATCATTATACCAGTAAAAAAAGATCTTTTTGGTTTGTTTACTCTGCAACTTTTTGGGATCCAGCATATCTGCCTTTTCCAGTATGTTAAGCTATGCTTATAGTTTCTGTAGCTTTGCCAACCCGCCTTTCGGTATATTATAATGATCTTGTGCCTTTCTCCTTCCCTTTATTCCCCCTCTCAACACACATTCATATACAATCATGAAGATAAGAATGTCAGTGTGCAGTTTTTTTTAACTGTCCTACTACAACTAACTAGCTATGGTTGCACCTTCATTTAACTCACCACTACAAGAGAACAGTATTAGGATCAGCCACAGTCCAATTTCCATTTTGAACGGCCCTCTCAGCTCTAATTCGTAGTATATCAGACTATTTAATAGAACTAGCTACCCTGATAGCTAGCTAGGTGTAGCAAGTTTCAGAGAATTTATTTCAGTAGAATAAAACCATAATATTTCGGCTTGTGGAGCCTTCTAGTGGCTACTGAACTGAATGAGGGTGACTATACAAGGAACTTGGTATAAACAGATGATACAGAACATGAGATCATGTGTGGTGGGGATGAGCTAATAGCATATTTTTCACTTTTTTACAGCCAAAATTATAATTAATTATATTGGCTGTTAAAAAGAGAAAAAAATTGATATGGTTATGATTATTTCAGCTGAGAATAACTGAATTATATATGAGCTGTTTTAGTGGCAATAAATCTGAGCAGCAGAATTCTGGATTTATTCATACATAATTAACATAGTAATGCAAAGTAAGGTTCCCCGAGGAATGTGGCTTATGCATGCAGACAACTTATTGTTATATCATTAATCACTTGAAAATAATATCATTCATATTTGTGGCTATAGCTTTTTGTACTGTAGGTTAATAAAAAAATTCTTGATGTCTGTGACTATGTCAGAACACTGATAAAGAATATATTACATGTAGTGAATCCTTGAAGTGACTACATTGTAAGTAAATAATACAAAATTAATGCAACTCCATATATATACTTTCATTTTGTGTACATGAATTTGTAGTTACAGTTTCATACGCCACATTTGGCTCCACTTCAATATGTTGTGATCCTTTTTTGAGATATGTGTGATATGCTACATTTGAAGAGGTTGCCACATCTCCTTGACTTGCTGACAGGTTTTCTAAGTACAAACAATATCTTAGTTTAATCACTTTATACTTTGCTCTTTGAAACTATTTTCTAGGTATTACTACTTCAAATAAATATTGTCTTACTGTGTAGTTTGTAGAAATAAGGGAATTGTGTCCTCATTCGTTAAGTTACAACAATTAAATTGAATTCATGAGCATTTGCTCATTTCCAGTGTGTTAAGTAGATGTAATTACAAATTAACTTGGAGCAAGGAGCCAGCCTAGCTATATAATAAACAGTTTCACTCTCACAGGGTTAAAAGTTTCCATCCATAGCAAAATCCGTAAACTAGAGTTTACAAAAAAATTTACAAGGCAATAGAAGTTAACAAACTAGTTAACAACACATTATACACTAATTTACGATTTTGTCATGGTTGTTAATGGACGCATCTCAGGCAGTGTCTGTTTTCAAAATAAGCTCCAGTGATGTACTTCAGCACAAACGGTGAGCGAGCCATTGTACAAGTAATCCACAAATGTAGAATTTGTTAAAAGTTGAGTACAGAAGCTGTATACAATGTAACAATAAGGCTACATTCATTTAGATTGCCTGAAGTTAAGTCGTCTTAGATCCTGTTCACCTAGTTTTAGAAGGCATCATTCGGTCTATTTAGTCCTAAAAGTAACTTCAAGTAACTATGTAGCTATTGACTGTAGTAGTGATAGCTTTATCAATAACCTGTGCTCCTGACAAAAAGCACTCCACTTACTTAAAAATGACCAAGTATTTAAACGACGTATGGTAAGGAGTTTCAATGCCATAGTAATCACACTTGCAGCAACTGTTTGACTTGAAAAACAAAAATAAAGACAAAAAATAACTAAACAAAAAACCCCTGCATTTCTAAGGAATTACTGCACGGTTTGTAAACTTACCCCTAAATGATGACTTGTTTACTACAGCAGTAGCAGAAGACGCTGTGTAAAGGCAGGTAATATGTTTATTTAGTAGTTGGTTACATTGTACTATTCATTAGCTATGCAGTAGCTGAACTCTACACTTTCACATACAATTGTTGACTGAATACACCAACACAAGACTTACTTCGTGACTTGACTGTTGGACAATGGATTTTCAAGTAGAACAATACTGTTAGGTAGCGCTAAAGCTATGACAAGCAACACATTAGCCAAGATAACTTACCACCCCTGCTAATTCAAATAAAAATGAACTTCTGAGTTTGTAAACCGTAACTGTGTCCACACAAAATCAGATATCTCTGACACAATCTAATTTGAATGGGTGAAGAAATGATGATACTGGCAAAGATTGATAAACAAAGGATTCCATTCAGTGGAGTATGGGGATGGGGTCGACTACCGATCGAACACAAAAACATGATGATGTACATATGTCCAAACGAACAAATAAAGTATCCTTGATTCTTAGTATGTTACCCCCTTATAGTGTCTCGCTCACTTGACTCACTTATTCGTAAGGTTCTATTAGTAATGACCTATTAAGTAGAGAACATAATAAATAATTATATAAATTAACATAATAGAATGTCTTGTAGTAGTCACACCGAGTAACATAGAACAGCTTCTCACCTTTAGAAGCTCAAGTGTCATTGTATTCACCTTTTTGAACAACGAAATTATGTGTTTGCTTTATGCAGAGGAAAAGTGGTGTTATCTCATAGTGATACTTAGGGTACTCATATGTCACTTCCATGTATTTCATGCATTTGTTATTTGAAACAAATTTTATTACT
>WLWI01005393.1_pt1 | contig 10663 bp, 4 predicted proteins | sample 6701501 | NCBI WGS metagenome assembly WLWI01 (sample SAMN12718690, study PRJNA515312) | sponge metagenome | isolation source: marine sponge | host: Mycale hentscheli | place: New Zealand: South Island, Marlborough, Capsize Point | collected 2014-11-01
AAAAAGTACTGCAGTTTTATGTAACCTAACTACAGTCGGACCTCGTTCAACGGATCTCCGAAAAACGGACAACCGCGATACAGCGGACAAACACAAAACTATGGATGGATTTCCTATTGAAAATTGTTTATTAGGAGCTTCCGAGATGCGGACCTTCTGAGTTCCGGACAACAGACAGAACAGAATTCCCACTATTGCTACACCATAAAAAGTGCTTCACTTAATGGACATTCATTGACACATATCAAAATGTACTACAGTTCAGACAATTTTATTGAATCAACAAGTTCTAGCTATCTCGGGTCCACAGTGGTGGTAGATGAAGTGTATTTCTAACCCGCAGTCCAGTCACGAGTAGCCAGAATTTTACCAATCGCTAAAGTGGGAAAGGAGTGGACCTAGGGCAAGTTGTGCTTGCACAACGTATATACTCGGTGTGCATAATATAAGTGTGATATAGTGACCCCTTGCTCTAATTACACGAATGAAATTCAGTTATTCGCGTACAAAAAGCAATTGGAAAATGTAAGCTCATATTGGGAGCATCGTGACCATAAAGAAGTCAGAGAGTAAGGAACAACTATAAACAGTATTGTGAACTTAAATTTTTTCATTAAACAGACTATATTATTGATGTGATTTTTTTTTTGCTCATCAAAAAAGCCAGTATACGAGCTATGTTCTATTATTTATTTATTTATTTTTCACTCAATTCATATAATCTAATACACTTTGTACAATCAAATATTAAATAAACAGTCAAAAAGTGATGGTTTCAGAGAAGGGACAGCTTCTCAACACCGGACAAAACTGGAGTTCCCATTTTGTCCTTTATTCGGAAGTTCGACTGTATTACAAAAACATCAATAAGAAACACATTCTTATTATTAGAAACAAATAAACAACCATTTTTGTACAATGATTTTAATAGTTCCTTTTGTAATGTTTCAAATGCTCTCAATTGAATTCAGTTGTTGTGTGGGTTACCAGCGAACCCTATCATTTGAAACTATTCTTAGAGGAGTTATAATGATTAAAAAAAAAAGTCTGTCTATTTTATGTACATCCTTATCTAGAGTCTATAAACTGAAGTTGGTTATTGAAAATTATAAACATTGTTAAGTAGAGGCACGAGAGTATATATGGCCAGTACACAAGTAATATTCTGCAGTATCCAATGAATAATACATTTACTATGTACTGCTCATGTGTGAATACCATAACAACTGTTTCTTGTGCACGCAGTAAACACTTGTATAACATGGGGGACATGACAATCCAATGTGATAACTCTGAACGCAGGTAGTAAGAGAAAATATTGCCTTAAGCCACATTCTGTTTACTTGAATGCATTTTCCTATGTGGCAACAGGTATTAGGCACTGCTATTTACATAATCTGAATTATATACTGTAAGCACATTTTAGTAGTTTATTTTAAAACAGGTAAATGAAAAATACATTGTATAAATACTCTACATTTATAGCCTTTGGAAAGGGAGGATCCAGGGGTGGGTAAGTGGGGGAGGGGAGCGCTGAGTAGACCGGGCCCTCCCCCTCCCCATGCAGTGTTTTCAAAATTATAAAGGATGAGAGTTTACCAATAAAGGCAATACATTTCATTGGATAAATGCATGCTAACACATGCAATTCACTCATAAATTAATATTCAAATCATGTACAACCAATCATATAAATTTTGGTAATTTTAACCCAAATATATTTCGGCCTGTCCCTATCGCTGACATCATCTACTTTAAACAATTTCATGGTTTTGGTTTCTTCACGTTTCATGTTAACTCTGAGCTTTTTGCCAACCTTTACTGTAACTTGTCAGTAGCTGTATCTAGCAATAATTGTAATTGCAGTTTGTTAATATTATAATTTCTAATGAACATTTGATTCTACAGTCTGTGACATTTTAATGCTTGTTTCAAAATATTCTGGAGGCTGGTATCTTCAAGATCAGATTTATGTTGTGTGACAGAATTACTGACTAACTGAATGAGTACTGAAACACTCTTGAGCATGCATGCTAAAGGTCAATAAAATTATTGTTCTATTGTGCAAATATCTTTATGAAATCATACGTTTTTAAACATTAATGATTATTTTTCCTCAATAACAATCAAAACATAATGATGATATATGTACAACAATATTACACACTAATGCAGATAAAATATAATTATATGTGGCTGATACTACTTAAACAAAAAGTAAATCAATGTAGCTTAAATTTTTTTCATTGTGCAAGAACATCATTATATAGGTAACTGTCCATAAGCATCACAAATTGTAAAATTAATGTCACTCTCTAATGCAATTTCTTCATTATATTGACTCATCTCTTTCTTAGCAGAATCAACACAGTCATATTCATGGATATTATCTGCCTTCTTTTGTTGGTGCCTCTTCGTTTTCTTTTTAATTATTAGTGTCCTACATTAAAATAAAATGAATCTTAGATCAGTAATTAGTAATAATTTAGCTGTAACATAATCTTACAATTTAAAAACAAAATTAAATACCAATAACTGTAAAATACATGTAATAATACATAAAACTTGTTATCCCATCAACTTTCCATTTTAAGCAAATATTCTATAATCATTTAAGCCTATTGTCATAATCGTTAAAACTAAGCTTATTAGCTGACCCTTTTTTCAGAACTAAAATCGAAACTAAATTTAAAATTTGAAATAACTAGTATAACTAATTTATAATAAATATTACCGCCAATGCGAAAATGACCACACCCATCACTTAAGGCAGACCACTTTAAATTGGAGTGATGCTTTATGCCGTCGCTTAAAACTACTACCTAACGATTCACCCTGCATTTATTACTACAGGTGAGTCGGCAATAGGGATGTCAGCATTATGCCAGTACTGTTTTCGTATTATACCTTTTGGCCTTGATGGAATCACAGTAAATAATGGTGTGAGATTTAGATAACAAGTTCGTAAACACTGTGTAAAAGTTACTAATAGTATTACTCTAATACAATACAATTGTAATTTTGCAGTAATAGAACAACTGTAGCGATTACCTCAGTAGTCAGACAGATAAATATTCATAAAAATATTATGGCTACAGTAAATTATGCTATATATAATAAACCTATCATGCTTATTTAAGCCTTATACTTTTGTCAATACTACCTAATTTATGATGCCATAATGTGAACATTCCTAATTAGCAATCGATAGCTGAGACGTAATCTCTACTGTGGATTGAATTCCCTGTCACACGCTGGAGACCATAAACGATTATATCTGTGTTTATAGTACAAGCAATTTAAACAATTCTTTAAAAGAACTAAACCTAGCTAATTGAATTTTTGAAATAACAAAACTAAAACTATAATATTAAAAATAGTCCAAAACTAATAAGAACTAACTTACACTTAGTTAAGAAAATTTCAACATCAAATATAAATTTACTATAAATGGACAAAATAGGAAAACTATAAAACACTACCAATGCCTCAAAGTAATATAATGTTGTAATTTTTTTATTCTACTTCAAATATTCCAGGTAATTAAATATTTTTTAGCTTTGGAGCGTTACTTCCATAGGAGGCTAACAGAAGCATTAAGTATACAGAATACCAACACCAAGTCAAATTTAGATGAAGGCCTCGAGCTCAACTCCACCTGGACTCTGTTCCTACAAGAACTAACGTCAATGTTGACCCACAGCTAAGTGCATTTTTCTTGTTGACAATTTTTTTATTTTATTTTAAATGGTCATAGCTATACATCTCATAACGGAAGAAGGCTTGTGAGCCGAAACATATTTTGAATTTATATGTCTAATGCTATAAATATTAAATTACTTCAACTTATAAGTTACAGAAAAAGAATATAATGTCCATACTTTATGTACAATTGCGTTGAAGTTAGCGCTGATTTCCTTGAAAAACTAATGCAATTAATATATTTTTTCATGCTTAAACACTGAAATATTTTTTATTATTATCAGTATTGTATAAGTACTAAAACTTACAGAATACTGGTGATGGCAATAGCAGTTACTAGGATGACCACTAAAGAAGAACCTAATGATCCTGTTAATATTTCATTAATAGAATTCTTTGTCTCCATAACTAAAAATATACATATTTTAGTTCCAATACACGGCTGTTTAATTACAAAAAATAACTTTGGAAAAATACAGACTATCTAATTCGTTTGTTAAGCATATGATATATTTTGCTAGTAATATTTGTTTAGTTATATAAAACTTTTAGCTACTCTTGAAAATACATTCTTAAAAAAAACTTTTAGTTTTACTAACCCTAAGGTGAAACGATTCAAAAAAATGTTTCTTCTCCTTTAGTAAAAAAATTATTTTTATGGCATTGCAATTACGCTCATATTTGAAAATAAAATAATAACAATGTTAAATACATGAGATAATGTCAATTGCCTCAGATGAAATTTGCTTCACTTCGGTCAGAGTGTAATGTTATATAAACTCAGTGAAAGCTTTCATTTCCAATGACACACTCCGGACACCTAGCTACACCAGAAATATCCAAGCATTATAATAAAAAATCACCGCAGAAAAATGCAATAATTGCCACACATTTGATAAAAGACTCAACTTTTCTCTCAGTATTCAACATTTATTTGTTCGTCAAGAAAATAAAATTGCCAACTTAAAGGGAAGCTTTCAACACTTTGTAACGATTAAGTACATTCCATTTTCAACACTTAGTCTGTCAATGCCAACAAAAAGCCACATAATGTTAGGCCTAGTTAGTGGCTACTTTTTTATGTAAAAGTATTTCAAATATTCAGAGAAAACTGAATTATTGCAAGCATTTAAGTGCTTGCCCATTTAATATCTTAGTATATCTTAAGCCATGCAAGAATGAAAATTATACTAGTTCTATTGTTTATCCTCAAGCAATTAGGCAATCATTTCTTCAATTACATTACAATGACATTGAGCTATAGAAATAATTCAGGTTCAAAACAACTGCAGAAATTAATATTGTAATCCTGAGCCTATACATTTTGACTCAAGAACTTATATTAAAATTTATATTTTGAAAAACTAATATTGCTTATGAAAAATATTTCATGCAAAATATTCACATCTAACTACAGTTTCAAGAAACTGTTACAAAATATTTGACTTTATCATAATAATAGCTTCAAGACAATTTCTGAAATGCAAAAAAATAAATTAAAATATATATCTTATTGTATAAGTTTGATTAATATCTCAATTCAAACCGTATTTAGTACAATTTAAACTTTCAATTGCATTATTATGTACTCACTTTCATTTTCACTCGTAACTGTTCCATTCCCAATTCCAATGTACACGAGTGTAGCATTTCCTGTTCCAGTTCCAACCTCATTAGTTACTGAACATACATATGTTCCAGTTTGCTCAATAGTGAAGTTTGTTAAAATAAGATGAGAATTGTTACTGTTTAATTCAGTTCCATTGAATGTCCATTCATAACTATAATCCATTGGGTTGCCTCTTACTATGTTGCAGATAAGAATGACTGTTTTATTTTCAGTGTTGTAATTTGAAATCACTTCTACTCTGACCTCTGGAATTACTACATATTATAATGTTTATTACATGAGTCATGTCAGAAACTAATATATTTTCAAGAACCAGAGGTGAGTGCAATACATTATGAGGGTGAAATATGTAAAGTTACTCCACAATGTGGAGGTCGGTATGGGATTTACACAACCGAGGGCCAAAGATCCGATACAATCGAACACAGGGATACAACCAACTTGTACCAAGGTTGGTATGGGATTTATACAACCGAGGGCCAAAGATCCGAGCATAGTGTAAATGCCTTACAATCGAACACAGGGATACAACCAACTTGTACCATGGCTATAGGCTATAGGAAATGCACAATAACAAATTTTTATTGGACTATTTACCTATTCAGGAGGTGGGTATGAAATTTAGTCACCTCAAATTGAGCAATCTGATTGGACAGTTTGAACTTACCATGGTAGTGCTGAAGTTTGTACTAGTGTTGGTGACTCATGTAGTATAGTTGATTGACTGTGACACTCTGAGTGTTAGTTCATATAGGCTTCCACACTCTCAAACTATTTTAGTATTTTCTGACCTAGTTGAAAATTATTTTTGTAGAGGAAAGCAGCTGTAAAAACCTGGTAACTGATTAGCTGGTAGCTAGGCTCTAGCTTATTTGAGGGACATGAGATTGCTACAATTCTGAGTGTGAACAGTGATATCTTATGCCATGCCTGATTATAGTAGCATTTTTTTGAAACAATAGACTTGAAATTGCATTGTGGAATAATTCTAGATTAGTAATTAAAAAGAATAATAAAGGGAATAATCCTTAATTTTAAAAAAAAAAAAGTGTTTTTTTTTCTTTTTCTATTACAATGGAAAGACATAAACATTTAAAAATGTGAATAAAAGGTAGATCTTCATCACTTGGTTAAAGCAGCTTGGTTTGTGTTGGCTACTCTGTTATTGTTTTCCAAAATGGGAAAAGTTTGAAACTGAGAGAGCAGTCAGCCCAGATTCAGAGTTAGCAAGTCATGGAGAATCATGTTAACATGGTTATCTTCTTGATCTACTCACTAACATACTGCATCAGAGTTGACATGTTAATTATTACCAACCAACCAATGAATTTAGTGGGAAAAACTGCTGAGCATAAAATTCACAATACACATTTTCTCTAAGATGTCTGATAAGGTTTTATATATTCATTTTATGAGGACATTCAAGGTATTACTGAAAGATTAGCTAGCAATAATTAAATCGTCTATATTGAGTAATTCAGTTTAACAGCTAGGGAGAATGATGGTTTCAGTCATAGTTTCGTATTGTACAACTTTATATACTGCAATTGTTTTTACTTATGTCTATATAAGATATGGAATAATGTATTATTCTTTTGGAGTAATAACACAATTATTTCAGAATAATTAAAAAAAGGATTAAAAAAATATCAAGCATAATCAGCAGGCCCTAGTGATATCATAAGTTATCTCACTGGTCAGGTTACAAACCTAAAATTTCAATTCTGAATATATCTAGTATATAATAATTATCAGCACTGTTCAAGTATTTCAGCACATTATTGTAAATAATGACTATATTCCTATTTATAATGTTTTATATTGTCATCTCAAACAATACTTACTGTTAGATTAAGATGGAGTGGCGCAATTTAAAAAATGTATAATATATATCGTTTCATTCATAATATTAATGGTGTTTATTTCAATATCAAATAATAATTAAAATGATAATTATTATACTTATATAACTATATATTTTTAACTAAATCTTGATGAACTTGAAAATAATTTAGCTATACATATAAAGTCAAGTATACATCAGGATGATTACTTGAATAAATAGTACACCTCTGTATTATAATGATTAGTAATTAATACATTTAAAGCAACACATCCAATTACACATAGCATGAAGGAACATAATGTCTTATACTTACATATTATGTTATAATAATATAATTTATTCAAACTAGAGGTCTTCACAATGTTATCTTTAGGTATGTGACCATGAGGTGACTTACCTGTAATCTCATGGCTGTATATTGAGCAAGTTCATTACCATAGTAATCATAGCAACCAGCCTGGCTTACCATTTTTCAGAGTTTTTTACAGCAACCTTACTCTAGTGGAGCCAACCCAACCAGGTTAGAGCAGCTGCTAAGATATCAGCTGGGAATGTGGAAAGCCCATAGAGAGTTTTACAACAAACTTACACCAAGAGTTACCAACAAACTACTTCAGTGACGATATCTATTACACTTGTCAGAGTGATATGGCTAGATATTTCACTCTCAGGCTTATTTCAACTCACCTCTGGCTCTTGAAAATAAATTAGCCTATTGTTGAAATATGTCACCATATCATATTCTGACTCTTGTAATAAGTACTATATTATACTGATGATTAAAATTTAGAGATATGGACCAGTACAACATAACAAGGTTTAAATTTCCTTTTATCATAAGTGAGATATTAACAAAGAAAGAGTGTTACATGATTAATGAACGTAATGTTTCACTGTTAACCTCCAGTAGAACTTGCGAATGTACCAATTAGTATATTATACCAATTTTTTTTGTATTAAAAATCATCAAAAATATAGATAAATACTCAATAATAATACTAATTAAATTTATGTATATGTACTAATAATATTAACATGTTATATATAACATTATGATGGACTTCAAAAAACTCTGAAGTCAATTATATCTCAGGATTAATACTTGTTTAAATAGAAGACCTCTGTATTATGATGCTAGGCACTTAGTACAAATAAAGCAACACATCCAGTTTAAATAGCATGAAGGGACCATTATGTTTTATACTTGTATATTATGTGTTAATGTTATTATATCGGTGACTAAAATGTAAAAGTAAGGATCAAGGTTTTCTGTTACCTTTTATCATAAGTGAGATATTAACACTACTGGTATTATGAGAATCTGAAGCAGTATTCATTCCAGTACATGTGTATACTCCATCATGTGTAGGATACTGGGCATCTACGATGTGCAGTGTAGAAATTATATTACCAATAGTAACAAGATTATTAGGAGATGATAAGAAAGCTTCGTTAATAATATCCCTTTGGTTTAATTCAGTGTTTTGATTGTTAAGAGTCCATGTGATAACTGGTACTGGTCCTCCAATGGAACAGCAGGAGATAGCAATATTACTTCCTTCCAATATGGACAATTTCTCAACTTCCGCAGTTGTGGTGTTAGGTAATACTAAATGAAAACAATTGAACTTTGTTTAAAATTGTGACCGGTTTTGGGAAAATCGGCCTAAACGCGGCAAACAATATTTTTCAGTATCCCCCGGTAAAGCGTCGATTTTTTTCGAAAAAATTTTATGGCAGAAATGGATAGATAGCACTTAGCTCTAGCTTATGACGCAGTTGTAAGCTCTGGCGTGCTCTAGAACTCACACTAGGAGGCTAGAAACACTAGCCGGTTGGACTCGTGTCGGAGAGTTGCTAAGAAATTATTGGGGGCTTTTCACAAACAGCGGGGAAAAAACTGTAGCTAACTAATTCACTTACTATTCTACATAATTCACGTACTCACGTAATTCTCGCCATCACAGTTTCTTAAGGAGCCCTGCATTAAGCCTTTTAGACTTCTTTCAATCCGCCCGTAACGGGTTTATTCCTCCATAGTGTCCCGGAGACACGCAGTAATAGTATACGGACACAAGACACGCCCCCTGACCTTAACAACGCCTTTACTAGTCTGGCGTAGCCAGACCCTTTACCCAACCGCTGCGCGGGGAAAGGGTCTGGTGTCCGCTTAATGGCGAGCGAGCGTAGCGAGCGAGACACTTACAGGGGTAACACAATCGAAAATTGGGGAAGTTTATTGGCGGGCGAGCGTAGCGAGCGAGACACTTACAGAGGTAACACAATTGAAAATCGGGGATGTTTGTTTGTATATATGTTTGGACGTACGTATGTCATTTTGTACTTTGACCCTAGCGTTTTTGTGTTAGTTATGTGGTCGACCCCGTCCCAAATTGCACTAAACAGAATCCTCTGGTTTATCGATCAGTACCCATATCACCCTAGAAATTGAATTGTTCACCGTTTTGAATTATTTTGCGAGTTAGTGGCAGTGGTAAGTCAATGCGCTCTTTGTCATGCTTATAAGCCGTGCGCAACAGTATTTACTTGAAAATACATTGTCCACTAGACTACCACGAAGGTAGGTGCATGTTCAGTTGTTTCAAAGCATTGTGTGTTACAACCACTACTTAGCTAAAGAATATCACAAAGAAAACTTTTAAACTAGTGGTGTGCTTGAGCACAAATGGCGAGCGAGCCTTAAACTACACTATTGTTAAATTTGATTTTAACAACTCACACTCAAGCTATTAAAATAAAGTCGAGTTTTTAAATTACGTATGAGGTAAAGGGATTTCAATGTCATAGTAACCGCTCCCGCAACAGTTTGAATTGAAAAAGAAGCAACAAAATCAAGTCACGTTATTTATTTGTGATATTCTTAATAGTAGTTGTAACGCACAATACTTTCACACAACTGAACATACCTACGCAAGACTTACCTTCGTGGTTCGTCTAGTGGACAATGCATTTGTAAGTAAATACTGTTGAGTAGGGCTTATAACTGTGACAAATAGCGCATTAACTTACCACCGCCACTAACTCGAATAGAAATAGAGCTCCCATTCGATTTTGAGTTTTAACTGCACCCGCAAAACAATTCAAAGCCGCAAACAATTCAATTTCTAAGGTGATACAGGTAATGGTCGCTCAACCGGAGGATTCTGTTTAGTAAAGTTTGGGACGGGGTCGAACGCGGAGCGAACACAAAAATACGAAGGGTCAAAGTACAAAATGACATACGTACGTCCATATATATAAATAAATAAACAAACATCTCCGATTTTCAATTGTGTTACCCCTGTAAGTGTCTCGCTCGCTACGCTCGCTCGCCAATTACTATATACACATACACACACACACAATTTAGCGAGTGAGATATGGAGAAACTTTGGCGGTTGAATCAGAATTCTACAGATCAGAAATATCTCATCAGGAGTGAATTTTAGCTCACTGGCCAAGGTTCGTAAGTACAAATCTTGTTG
>WLWI01005395.1_pt1 | contig 10662 bp, 11 predicted proteins | sample 6701501 | NCBI WGS metagenome assembly WLWI01 (sample SAMN12718690, study PRJNA515312) | sponge metagenome | isolation source: marine sponge | host: Mycale hentscheli | place: New Zealand: South Island, Marlborough, Capsize Point | collected 2014-11-01
CATAAATTAGCAAAGTGCTTGACAAAATGTGACATGCCATTGTCTAGCAGGACTTGAGCTAATGTAGTCCATGTGTGGGTGGATGAAGAGTTCAACCAACAGGAAATGATCTCCTTCCAAACTCGGTCTATATTTCTAGGATGATTGGCCTCAAACACTTTAATCTGATCTAATTTCACTCCTAGAGCTAAGCCAACATCCTCACGCTTGTCCATAGGAACTGTACTGAGAGCTTTGAGGATATTTAGCAAACTTAAATCTTTTCCTAAATGAACATACACATTAAGACAGATAAAAGTAAAAAATAAAACAAATTATTTCATTAGTTGTAACTATAATAGCGCACACTATCAATAAATACATTCAAATTCACATACCTTTAAATTCATCCTTAATCGTCAAACCAATTGCTATATCTAAAAAACAAAGGTATAACGTATAATATATTTAAAAAAATCAATTGACAGATATGTAATACAATTATATAATCCATATTAGTGAGCCTTAGGTGACATGTTATCAGAAAATATAACAATTACAATGTCAATAAAATGGGCCTATGAAAGAAGACCTTATAATAGTAATAACAAGAAAATAGTAATATTAACACATTATAAATAATAAAGTAATGGCTACCATTATATTATGCAATGTATTATCTTGAAATCAAAACTTATATTTTACCTGCAGTGTCCGACTCTTCTGCTTGACTCAGTAATGGTGATGTAAACGAAACATCTAAATGCTACAAAAAAATAAAAAAATTTAAAGCACACAATTAAGATATCTACTAAACTTCTCACCTTTCCAAACCAGACTTTGTGACAACTTAACATTACCTGTGGCACTTTGTTATCCAGGTTATGTAAGCACAGCATAGCTTGTGGTGAGGAACATCTTCTATCTACTACACACACATGATCCTCCTCAGGATGAGTTGGATATGGGAACCCAAACTGATAGTCCATGAAGTTGTCGTAGTTCATGTGAGAACTGACCTTCTCAAATGTGGCCTCTATCTCCTTCCTTAATTCTGTACACAACACGTGTGCCACGTAATCACCTTTAGGAAGTTCAGAGATTATAATCTCATAAGACTTGGGACGTGCTACTAATGTAATGAGAGCATAGCCAGAACCATATAAGAATTGAACCTTGTTTTTCGTAAGACCTGTTTGTACAAGTTCAAATGATTCGTGATTTCCTAAAGCTAGCTGTCAGAGCTGGGAATACTCCAATAGGTACAAACCCGCAAACAAAGCGCACTCTCAGAGGAGCTATAGACAATGGACGAGACTTGTCTTTAGAAGCAGCATCCAGACTTTCTCTACTGACACTGCGTCAGACACAAGGCATGATGTACATGTCATCTGTAGCTACTGATGATGGTGTGGAGCTGGAATATATAATTCTAGCTGTAATGTGGAGATACTCTAGAAGTGTTACCAGCTTTTGAGGTGGAATAAGATCTCCTGAAACTGTAGTAGCTGACAAAAGATCTTGCAAAGAAAACTGACCTGTTTTTCTGAATTTCTCTGCTGTTGCAAGCCCTATGTTGCTAAAACTCATTGCTTTGAGAATAACAGATGTAACACTTTCATACACTACCTGGATGTCTATGATGACTAGGTCTTCTAAACCAGCTACATTAGGGAAGTACATCATCACACCTGCATGGTGATGAAGAAACCACAGAGCTGCTTTAGTCTCATAGGGTGTATATTGAAAGAACTGGACAGTGACAAGCAGGTCTCAATGCTAGCTATCCTTGCTTTCCTCATACGAAGACACAGACTAAATAGAAGCCACACAGCTGGAATTTTAAGCTTCTTGAAGTGTTTCTCCATGGCATCCTCCAATATCTTGCGAATTTGGCCTACTTCATCTTTGCCTCCCCCCATGTTGTCCATGGAGATAACTAGCTTGTCTTCAGAAAAAAAATTGAACTAAATCACTTTTGAAAAAGTCCGTATCTCGAATGACCTTTTGTAATTCTTTGTCAAAGCTAGATACATATTCCTCTGAGACCTTGTCTTTGTGAGTGCCTTCTATGTAAGCTACAGACTTTGAGGAATCTAAAACGTCTTTCATCTCAGTGCTACTAGCATGATCTGAACTAATGGTATGACCTAAGCAGTTGGAGCAAGAGATACTAGAAAGAGAAGAAAGAAGAATTTCTTCTAAAGTGACATTGGACGTGCTGTAGTTTTACCTCGTCGTGGCTGACCAAAAAAGAGAAACTTGAGGAATAGCATCTCTAGGACATCTTTAGTAGAAATAAAGTGGCGGTAAGCATGAATGTACGGTGCATCACCTATAACAAAATACATATAATATACAAGATATTTTTATGGTAGTATTATTATATAAATATAATTGTATACAATACATTTTTTCTATTCTTCAGTAAAATGACTTTAAATGTGACAAAAATTAAGTAACAGTTTTTTCTCTCCATGCTTATGGTGGTTTATTTGTTTAAGTGATAAGTTGGTAAACTGTTATTTATAACTGTGACATAAACAATGGTAATAAAATAAACTAGGTCAAGATCGAATATTCAAATTTGAGGTCAATGGGCATGCACACTACTTAACATGGTTAGCTTAATTAAACATTAGTCAGAGATCTAAGTCCTGTTCTTAGCATACTGCAGATTACCAAGCAAGTTTACATAAAAGGAAACAGTGGGTTATTAAAAATAATTATCATTAAACAATCCGAGAGTCTACACTGCACAATGTAGCTTGTTGGCTAGCTAGTGGTTTATTATATCACAAGAAAATCATCACTTTAAAGATTCATTGTGTATTTTACTACTAAAATATAATAACAAGTCACCATCAATTAATATCCACTCCACTTAATTCATGGCTGTAACAAGAAGCTGAAAGACTTAGATTAGAGACTTACACTGAGTGGACAAGTATATTTTATATTGTCCATTCAGTGTATCTAATCTAAGTCTCAAACTAAGTCCAAGTCACTTTGTCTAGTAGATGTCAGTAACAAAAATATCCCTTTCTGGTTCTTTTCTTGAAACTCTGATTTAATTTTAGTATTCATGTCTGATTATCAGTACTAGTCATTTAAGTGAAGTCTCCTACACAATTGTCCCTCTTTGAAAATAGATCTCTTCCATTAAGTTCTAGTTACTCAGTTCATGTTTTCATTATTTGCCCCAAATCTCTTCAGTTGCAGATATTTTTACCTTTCATGAAAGCCTCCATTTGCTGACTCAATTCTGGAGCTCCAATATCTTGTAATACTAAAAATAACTGTCTCCATGTTGGCAGACGATCACTATGTCCTCTAGACCACTGGGAAATTACTTCCTCTACATAGCGGATAGGATCAATTAGCGGGTCAGGCAATGCTATAATTTTTCCTTCTTCATCAAATTCTTGCTGTAGCTCAGTCACTCCAGATGAAGATGTTAATTTGGAGATGTAACTGCTGGCCAATACAGATACTATCTGAATACCCATTACTGCCTCTAGTCTAAACAGGACATTAGACATGAACTTGTTGTCTGGGTGATAGGAAGACACTAAACAATAAACATATTATAGTGACAACTAAATAATTTGAACTTGTATGTATTAAATCATCGCTTATCATTTGCATAATAATTCATTACTCACCTGATACCTTCACTCTGTACACTCCATATTCACAAGCTAGAACCAGATCTCCAGTAGGCAGTACAGCTGCTCCAAGGAAATCACTTTCATTTAACCTGGCAAGTGTTACCCACGACTGGTTAATATTGCAATACGATCTAATCATACCATGACGAGCATACTGACTAGACGTGAGGAATACGAGATAGTAGTAGTATATTTATCAGGTGCCACTAAGAGTGCCCACAGTGGAGTGTCTTCAGTGGTGGTATTGGACTCTGTGCAGGATGAGATGAGTGAGGTACAGTCGCACTTGAATATAGTGGCTGAATGCCAATCTGTAAATACCACTTCATCTTGATGGAGAGTTGCAGCCATACCATAACATGGTTTAGGTAATGGATCTACAGTATGCCACTGTTCTTCTAATAGTAATTCCACTATATCTAAGGTAACAGTGTTATAACCACACCCTCCAGCTACTACTAGTACATGTGGAGATCTAGTACTAATACAGGAAACATAATATCGTTTAGTACTCATGGGAGGCAGTGATGGCTGCCACTCTAGTCCAGAATCACTAGTAAACAATTGGTTAGTGGCTCTTCCATTAGACCCATTCCATCCACCCACTGTAACAAACTGGGACCTGTAGGTTGTGAGAGACATTTTGCGATATGGTAATTTAGAAGTTTTCCATGACTTCAAATCAACAGAGGCGATTTAAAGAACATCACAGGACCATGCAGGGCTTTCCGGAACGATTAGTCAATATTGCTAACTTATCATTTATTATCGCACAGTACCAAGGGATGCAGTAATCCTTATAATTGTATAATTTTTCACATTGTAGTTTCGTCAGAGGATGAAGTAAGTCTACCTACATAAAGAACATTACATAAAAATTAGTCACATGATTGATCTATTCAAATATTATCAATATATAGAAAATAAACTGGAGCACTATTCACTCTCTACTATATTATCATTATGTTCTTATTAGCTACACTTCTGTGTAGTAGCTGTCTATACAATAATACTCTTGTCTGTCAGTAATGACAATGATGACATAATAAACAATTCATGAGCTGAGCAGTGCTGGTAAGGCATTGTCAGAATGAGTAAGTAAAGCATCATCAGTAATAACAGATGGTTGTGTGTGTATTCATGAATAGATATGTCAGAAAACTGAGCCCATTTGGTAACCATCATCCAGTGACTACTACTACAGTGGTGAGAAAAGTCAGTGAGAAAAAAAATGAATTGATGTAATTAAACAGAACCAGGTTAAAAGCACCAAGTGGTTATTGCATAAGTTAGTACATCAAGCACCACTGGTGTGGTAGAGTACTTGCTAATTGTAACAACTCTACCTTGTCTGTGGGCTGGTCTGCCATGGCTTTAGACACTCTCTGCAGGCTGGCCATAATATTATAACAAACAAATGAATACAAATTGATATGTATTATTACATCATCTTTTATTATATACTGATAAAAGTTTCACCTTATGGATCAATCAAAATAATACAATATAAGTCGGTGCAAGTATTGAAGATTACTTATATTTATAAATATTATAAAACCTGGCTATTACCTTCTAAATACACCATATTGTTACTACATATACTAATACAAGCTAAGCAATTATGCTGTATATTTCAAGACCCATATCAAAATCACATAATAGCGAAAAGGGGTTTGCCTGCATAAACTTTTTGAATGGATTAATTTTTCTTAATTAAAAAACAAGTACCTGTCAAAAATAAAGTTGAGCAAGCACTTCATATAAGAACTGGGAATATTTTCTAATACAATTTCTCTTCCACCTGGCAGGGAAAAAACAAAGCAATAAAAGTTTCTTCTACCTTCAAATGTTGAGATATTATATATATTATTGTTAGGGCCATAGCAGGAAAATTTCCTACTTCTCATCTAGAAAATCATCAGTGAACATGAGTGCTGCTCACATGATCTCCTTCAGGTGTGCTAGCTGCTTGACCTGAGACCTCCGTTCATTTGATCTGAGACCTCCGTTCATTTGATTAGTGTCGTCAAGTAAACTGCAAGTTTATGTCAGACGTGTTTACCACTGGTAGCTACATGCCTTCCGAGAGTAAAACTGACCTAATAAATGAATTGTACCAAGGAGCTCTTATGGTTTGGTATATACGGCAAGCTAAAAGGACTAGGTATAAATTCAAAACGATCTTGTTTTTTTTTTTTTTTAATAATAGATGCAAAATGAATTGATTTAGTTGCTTAATTATCCACTATAACCACTATGCATGTGTTTAGCTAGCTACTGATGTAGTATAATAATAATAACAAGCATTACCCACATCGTGAACACACAACAACCTCGTACTCATATTCATCAACCCATGAATTAACCTATCAAGCATGAATCAAACTATATATAGTTATTCCACGTACTCTCAATCCATACTATCAACCAGCAATGAATAACTTAATCTGTGACCACACCCATCATTTATAACCACAATTACCTATTCACATTTGTTTGTTCACACCATAATTGTGGCCACACATGTGACCAACATCACTGCATACAAATGTATCACATTATCACTGTAAATTTCACTACATAACATTGCAATAGGCTCTGTCAGATTATGCAAGCATTCTTTCTGGAATAATAGACATATTGCACAATAGTGTAACTCTATGATCATTTAGCTAAACTTCATTATCATGCTGCAATGGAATTGAGAGGCAAGTATATATTATATACATATTTGAAAGTCCTTTATCATATAAATAATTAATCAATATACCATACTAAGCTTTACCGTACTACTTTTTTGAGCTAAAAATTTTAAATGTATTTATTACACTGGAGAATAAGATAGAATTGTAAATCAATCATAACTTTATCTAGAACCAGAGCCATTTGTAACTGAATTCAAAACGTGCATTAGCTATGTATTGGAGCATCTTCATCTCAATATGAGTGGAATCATCATTTGGATAAAATGATGTTATTAATTATGTAAATAATACAGTTGTAATGACATCATAAACATGAAAGACATAAAGACGCTACAGAGGACACTTGTAATATTGAAATAATATCACTTTTAATGAAAATTACTGCACAATTGAAGGTTTAGGCATTATTGTATCATATCATGATCACCAATGTATAAAGGGGATAGCAGCTCTACAGTACTCAGACACTGAATAGATACTTGTTTAGCTATATTTCATACCTCATAGCTAGCTATTATAAATACCTCAGATGATGCACAACACAGGAACGATGGTCTTAGCCCACAACTGCAATTAACTACTGCCTGAGACATTTGTTTATTTGATTGGTGTGGTCAAGTGAAGTAGAATGTTTGTCAGAAATGTTCACCAACTGGTAGCTGTACGCCCTCAGAGAGTAAAATTGACCTGATAAATTAAATGTGCACTAAGGGAGGTTTGTCGATTTGTGTTATATTTTTTGAAGTGTACATCTAAAGGTGTTCTTTCTAGTTAGCCTGGGCTATGTTGAATTTTGCTGCCTAGTGTGTGGGAGGCCAAGAGTCAGTTATTAACCCTCAGCGTGCATTCGCTAAAGGGTTATAATAGTCGTCCTCTGACTGCCTGCCTGTCTGTCTGGTCTGTCTGTCACGCTCTGATTTTGGAGATTATTGTGCTATTTGGCTAATCGTAGAGAAAACGCGAAGCGTCAAGTCGTAATCACGTGAGCAAATAATTTCTTGTAGTCAGCGGTGTAGTTCGCTTTATGCTGGGGAAAGTTAACTGAGTTGAAAGAATAGCAGTTTTTCGCGTTGAAAATGTATACAGGTGAGTGTTTCTGGCTAGTTTAGCTTCTTCTCTTATGAAGACAGCGTTTCCATGTATCATTTTCATTGGACCAGCTATTTTGTTGACTCATTAAAAATAGTTAACAGATTGCGTAATCTTTTGGAAGGAGAGTATTATTGTGATGGCTGGGTAGTGTTTGATGGGGCTCAGAGTTCACACCTTTGTGCTTCATTATTATATCAAGAATAGTTAAAAATTGTTAAGAGTATCGATATATACTATCCAACTCTCAATGGTTAAGTTCTGTTGTTGTTTTTTTTATAATGCTTAAGCTCTTAAATCACCCCCTCTTTTATACCTTACAGCTATATGAATAAGCTATCTGGAAAATAATGAGCCATATTTTTAAAGTTCTGGTTTGACTGAGTCTTTTTAGATGTAGGTTCAGCCATTATTTAATTGTATTCACTTTCAGGAAATAGCTAATGATGAAAAAAAAATTAGGAATTTTTGTACCCTTACCTGGATTTTACAACTTTCTATACTTTTTTTTTACTAATTGTGAATTTGTACTATTTCCTGAAGCCTATCCCAATATTATACATATTCCATTGACACATGGGATAGAATTTCTTATAATTGTCCTTGAGATGAGACCCATAGTGGCTAATGTTGTTAATCCAAATGTCATTACTCATTTACACAACTTAACAATTCTTTATTACTACACGAATATTTGTGGAAAATAATACAAATAAATGAACTTCCATTATATATATCTAGGGGGAACCTGTTACTTAATATAATATAGTGAGGAGATTTATCTAATGGCACCAAAGCTGCTAGCTAATTCTTTATGGTAGTGTAATCTTGAAAATGGAATTACGGCTAAAAATCATTCAATTAATTGAGTAATGATGAAAGTCGTTACTGTTATTTCTTCATTAGGATAAGATCTGCTGTTGTGTCATTGAGATGTTAGTTGAAGGCATTGAAGTTGAAGAAACTACTGACACAATTAGTATTGAAGCTGTGATTGTATTTTGAGCACACTCACATGCTCAAAAAATACACTCGCTTACAATTTTGTCTTCAAAGATGTCACAAGCTAAAAGTTCCACATTTACATCAGCCAGATCGAAATTGCATCTAGATATTATAGCTAAAATTTCTGAAAAAAGCCTAACTGAAGCAACCTGCAGAAAAAAATTAAACTTGAAAAAAATTAAACTTGAAATTAATCTCACCCATTCTAATGGGAAATATAATTGGAAAAAGGCAGATGTACAATTACAATGTAACTTGTTATGAATATTTTTGTCATACCATGTTGAAGTGTCAATTATCAAATTCAAGACCCAGTATGAAGCACTCTTTCCTTTTTCCACTCTTTCTCCACAGCCTGCATACAGCAGATATAAAGGGATTAACATTCTGTTCATCAACTTTATATAGGATTATATCAAAGGTGTCTTTTTTTTCTTCTGTCTTAACATAAAATAAATGGCTTCAACTCACAGAATGGAATGATATTTTCATCATCATTATACACTCAAAAAGCTATTCCATTTTCTTGGAAATGGTATGGTGGTATAAAACAGACCTCAGTGGCTGATCTAGAAACATGTGTATATAGGGAGTGATCTTAAAATTTCACTTGCTACAATCCACAAGTTGTTGCAACCAGACCCACTTTTTGCACATGATTCACAGATGGCTAAACAAACAGGTGTGTTAGACTCACTTTGCACATGCTTCACTGATGATAGACAAACAGAGTACATTATACAATACTTGTGAATATCAGCAAATCCACAACAACAAATTTCCAATAACTATGAATATCACTAAAGTATGGGTGACATGTCATCCCATTCATCTCCTTGGATCAGACCCTGGACCAGTACAGTCAGCCTAACAATTCCTCCATGGCCATTTAAATGGTAAAGATTGCCGAATTCACTTACAAAACCAGGATTGTGAGTAGCCTAGCTAGTAAGTGCCAAATTGGAAAGTAGTAATGGTATTAAAGTAAGCCAGAGTCGTAATGATAGATATTGCCAAAGTTTCTGTTCACGACCTACATATATGACGCACATTATGAATATAATAGACCATAAAGCGAATGCAATACTTTTGCTGCTGCGCTGGCGCATATGCAAGTAAAACCATATTTTCCTCAGTTATCATTCAAAATTACTCTTATTAATATATAATTTAAAAATTCTATAATAAAAACACTAAACAAAAAAGAATAGCTATGTAAAAAATTATTTTATCAAACACAACTATAACACTACAAGTTCAGCCTTGGATAAATTGTATAGTTTAGGAAAAGAAGTGGACATTAAAGCTTAGCTGTTTATGCCCACAGGGTTGCTGCTTGAACTTTGTTCCAGATTCAGTGACAAACTCAAATTCCTCAGATACTACCCTGTTGACAATGCAAATAATTAAGGAATTTATAGCATAGACTAAATTTTAATTTTTTTTATTAATGAGATTTACTAATGGAAACTTAATTACCTTCCTCTCTTTCCTTCTCATGTACTGGAACTGGGATTATTTGTACTGCAGAGCCCTGGTTAGCTAAATAAAATATAATTGAATTGAGTTCTAGCACTTGAACATATCGACAAGATGACAAGTATCACAAACCTGGATCAGCTTTTTTTGCTACCTATTGAAACAGCAAAAAAACAACAATAATAAATGTAATAAATTTCGTAATAAATAGTGACAGTAGTAGCAGCAAATTGTTTTGGAATATCTTACCTCTCTCAAAACACTTCTCATGGCAAAGTATCCAGCTCCCACAAATCCAAATTCCTTCAGTTCTGTTTCTGTCAGATCAGCAAAAACCCTCCCACTAATTTTTTTGCCTGTATAATAAAAATAATTCTGTTGCTAACTAATGACTCAAAGTTATTTTAGCTCTAATAAAAACTACATATTCCAGACACTTGCAATGAACACCTTACCTACTATAATATCACCATTATCATCGGACAAGTGATTTTCAGTCTTCATCCATACAGAAAATTCTACTGGAGAAAATTTCTTTGAGAATTCCTTAGGAATAGGAGCTGAAAAATTACAATATTTAGCAATAAATAAACCTATCAGCTGCAATGTTTAACCCTTTCGTTCCCAATCCCGCTTAAAAGCGGGTGAAGACCGGTTGGCTTCTCCGAATTTTTAAAAATAGTTACTTTATAGCTAGAACCTTCAGATTGCATACACAGGTGCCCAATGCGTTG
>WLWI01005397.1_pt1 | contig 10660 bp, 7 predicted proteins | sample 6701501 | NCBI WGS metagenome assembly WLWI01 (sample SAMN12718690, study PRJNA515312) | sponge metagenome | isolation source: marine sponge | host: Mycale hentscheli | place: New Zealand: South Island, Marlborough, Capsize Point | collected 2014-11-01
TTCGTCTTCTTTCTCTCGCTTAGTGTCACCCTCCCACCAAGCAATCAATCCTTTGTGTCTCGCGTGCGCCCGTGACCGCATTACGTAAGGCGCAATTAAAATTTTTGTTCGCGCGTAATCGGTTAATATGCTACATAACCATGAAAGGGAACAACGTTTTCTTTCAGTAGCTTAAGAATGGAAATTATATCTCACTTGATAAGGTTTTCAGGGAGTATTTATACTTCCTTATTATTGAGTTACTATGCTATAGCTAATGAACTGGTTCTTTAAAAAACAACAACGAATTCTACATAGCAGCTGTCATTATAATATATAATATATAAAAAAACATTAAAAAACACCACAAGCATTTTTGGAGTCAACATTATTAGTCATAAGGCAAAAACATTGAAAGGGGGACAGAGAACTCAAGTGTTTTGGTTGTTTGTCCACGATGAGTTCCTAGCTAGCAAACTTTACTCTACCCGACATGTATGCATGTGTATGTGTGTGTATGCATGTGTGTATGTGTGTGTGTAAGTGTGACTGTTATAACGTCACTGATTCATACAAGTGCACAGATAAATTACATAACAAAATACCAAACTGAGCAATGGGTAGAGGGATTAGCTAAAGGTAGACAATGTTCATCATATAAATTTTACTTTGCCAAAATCAATTACCCTTTCCCCTTTTTTTTTCTTAAAAAAGCTAGCTAGCTATCTTTCTTCTTGTAATTAAATTTTTGTTTGTGATAGTTAGTTCATGTTTTATATGCTATCATTGTGTACTACCAGTAGAGTGGATGACAAAAACTAAAACTAAGCAATTTATATTGTAAACAATTCACCTTGAATTATGTTATTATTAAATGAAGGTATAAATTGCAATCAAGTAGCTAGTTATTTTTTAAACTATTATAAAATATATCACACTTGATTTATAATACCTAAGATTTCATAGAAACATGCTATATTTAAAGTTATTTGGGAAAACTACCTGTACTTTCTAGGAGTCTCATTATTGAAGAATTTGAGAGACAACGTAAATTAACCAAAACTAAGTCAATTGATATTATAACTAACTAAATCTTCTACATGATAGCTATTGAAGAAAAACTAAAAACTAACTAAATATTCAGGGAGAATTTGGGAAAAAAACTAAAACTAAGCATTCAAGATTATTTTTTTTAGTATGAATAACTAAAACTAAGAAAATCTGGAATCTCTAAACCAAAACAACACCATGATCCTCATATTCTTCATTAGCCAGGCTAGAACAAATTGGTATGTACTTTTATGGGCTCCGCAGTGAAATAATCTTTAGCTACCTGTCAAATATACCAAAACTTATACTTCTGTGAAATAGAACTCAAAATATTTTTAAACAAGAGTCAAGGGGTGATGGAAGTTGCTTCAGAGTGGGGGAAGGGACACCACGTACCACACAATATTATCGTGTGAAAACTATTTTCTTTCACATTAACTAAGGAAAATAAGAAGTCATAATGAAAATTGGATGGAAAATTAAATGATCTAAAAGCTTAAATTGAGTTAGTTCAATGAAATTGTTCCATAAAAATTTTATGTGACCATCAATTTTTCTCTTCTTAACTAAGAAGCTGAAGACAACTTATGCCATAATGACAGCTGAAAATACCAACTGAGTTGGACTGGTCATTGTAAAGCATCTTGTAAATTAAGCAATGAATCTATAACCACTAGCTATAACGAATTCTCTCTTTCATCTCTGTTCAGTTACCTGCTATAACCACTATAGCTAATTCTCTCTTTCATCTCTATTCAGTTAGTTACCTGCTGCATTTCTTTTGCACAACTCTACCAACTAGCTACTTGACATTATAACGAGGCTAGATTCAAACTGTAAAATTTGTTTAAATTTTGTTTAAACTTTCTTATACCATGGTTGCTGCGGTAACACCCATGGATTAAAAGTGATATTTTCCCCGGTGATTTTTCCTGGGGCTATGATATTTTCCCTGTGTCAAGCGAATTCTTCCGTGTTTCCGGCCCAAAATTAAAATTCAATTAAAATTCAATTGAAGCACGCCAGAAAGTTTACTTTAGCAAGTTTACTTTAGCAAGTTCGCTTTAGCATTGTAGCTGCCAGCTGTTATCTCCAGATCTAACTCTACCTGGGCTGCTCAGCAGTAAGCAGTAAAGCAGCTAGCTGTGGTAAATTCCTGTGGTATGAGAGCGGCAGGAGAGTTATATGTGGTAGGGCTGGTCCCATATAGGTGGATATGAGAGAGTAGTAGTAGCAGCAACTATGGTATAAAACAGTTGTGCCATGGCAACATCCGGGTTATGGAATATTATCCTTATCCCTGGCTTCGCCCTGGGATCTGGACAGTTATATTCCATAACCCCTAGTTGGCCATGGCATAACTATTACATAAATCCACGACTGGAGTGTCAGATTGCTCTTGAATTTGCTGTTTGCCTTTGTTTGCTGCTTGACTGTAATGGAGTTTTTTTAAACCCTTGCTTCACATGAGCTAGTCTGCGTAAAAGTATGATGCATACAGGCTGATTGAACATAACCGCAAAACAGTGGTATATATTATATACATTCCCAATTTTGTCATGCTATAAAAGACTTCTGAATGTACTGCTTAATCCTGAATAGATAATTCAGAATGAGAAAGCTCTTCTTATATCTGTTTCAGGTACTGCTAACACCTCAAACCTTCTTTAAACTCCCTCAATAAATTAATATGTGTATGATCTTACGCTTATAATTCTCTTCGTACCTTTTAGAACTAGTATAGCTAATCCAACTTTATGTAATGATCATTCTGTGATGCCGCAAGACTGGCTGTCAAACCAGGTACTGACCCAATAGCAGACCAAAAGTAGCTAAGTAAGGTCTGTCTCTGAGACTTCTCAACACCACAATATCTTTCGGATATTTTAAAAAAGATTGCACAATTACAGACAAATTTGACTTATCTAGCTAGGCACATTTAGCTACACCCTGTCCAGGATTAATCTAGGGTTTATTAGTTTTGGGTGGGGGAAATTGGGCAACTGTTTGTTTGTTGGAGAGGAAGTTATATAATACAGCTGTTTGCATACCATGAGGCAATCCATTCTGAAATGGTTTGTACTAACTAAGAGGACTTGTGAGATAGCAGTGTAGCTCAAAAATAGCCTACTTTCAATTCTAAGCAACCATCTCAGTCCAAGTGAATTAGTAAACTGCCACTGAACAAATGAAAATGTATGAAAAAAGCTTATTAACACAAACCACAGAAGGTCACAGTACAATCCAATAGCTACTGCATTAATGAACGGATGTAAATGATAACCTGACTGAAAAATATTCAGGTGCCTGTGTTATTTTCTCAGTTTAAAACAAACTCCGTTAGAGATGTCACTAGTTCATCTTGCTCTGACATCGTCATTCCAAGTCATGCTACTTTTGGCTATAATTATAATCTGCCGTTTTTATGAATACCTAATAAAAATGAGAACAGTTTTCAACTGAAATAAAACTAGACTGAATTATAGTGTACACAAATCCAATGTTATAATTATGTGATGCATTAATAAGTGACAATGCCTTTAATCAAAATGTTTACGTCTGTCCACTCAAACTTGGATCACAATGTTAATTGAACGATTCCACATTTAAAAGTTGGGTGGGAAGATTGTCATGCTTATAAAGTAAGTTGAGAAAAATGGGTAGTGGGAGCCCTCAGCAATATCTGTCTATCAGTGAATATAATGGGAAGTTTTACTGCATGAAAGTATAAATTGATATCGTGTATCATTCACCACAGTCAGTTGTGATTATTAATATTATTATAGCTAACCTGCCCTGAACAGTGTTGTGTCAATGCAATTTTAATATTTTAATAGAAGCGCAGTTTAGGGAATTGATACTTCACCCATTTTTGTGCAATATTATTACAAATGTCTAATAGCTAATAATTTTTAATACATATATTATTAACTAGCATTTAATTGTATTTCTCTTGTAAGCCTCTTGAAGTAATACCATCTCCTCAGCTGAAACAGGGTGGAGGACAACCACAACTGGCTACATTTGTAGAAAGTGAATGGTTTAATCTCATAACTACAGTCGTGTTGCCGCTCCACATCAAATGGACTTATCCACACACTCACCGAGACAATTATTGAAATTTTAAAGTGGGAGTCCAGTAGAAATAAAATCTGTGGTCAGGGATTCATTTTAGAGAACAGAAGTAGTTCATAGTCCCCTGTTATTCCTGTGTGCTGGTCCCTTATTCCTAGCAGTAGCTGATGCAGCTTTTCAATCAGTGATTTTTCTACAGTCATGGGACTTTCCATGCTGCAGGGATGGCAATACAACGAGTGCAGGTAAGGTGGTAAATATTAGGATGTAAATTGGAAAGGCTGAAGGACAATTTCAGGACTTGTTAATTAATACTAGAGAATGTATATATAGAGTTGAAGAAGAGAATACCTTACTTTTATATAAAAAGAAGAGTTGTGACTGCAGGCATGAAGAATTATTGCCATCAACACTGGAATATTTTGTTTCATAATTTAGATGTACTATGATTTTTTTATGCTTGTACAGAATAAAATCAAGGATAACCTGAATAAGTGTGTGAGGTGAATTTGAGTGTTGAAGGCCAACTGGACTCAAAAGTGGTGAAACAACAAAAAGGAAACAAATACATGATCAATATATTATTTGAAGAGACATTTGAATGAAGTAACTAATGATGATAATGAACCGTTAAGTTGTTGTTGTGTGTTTTTTTTTTTCATTTGTGGTTGTTTTTCTATTGTCTTTCCTTCTAAAGATAAGATGGGAAAATTCCATCGATAAACAAAACAAGTGTAAGGGTTTCAGTTTGCCATCCTACATCATTTATTTTATCAAGTTCTGATCCTTCATAAAAACTAGATTGACACTTTCTAACCTAAAGGGGTCTGGAAAAAGGCAAAGGAAAAATGTGAAAAAATCCCCGGTGACAACTAAGATTTTTTCACATTTTTCCTTTGCTTTTTTCCAGACCCCTTTAGGTGAGAAAGTGTCAATCTATTATTTATTTTGTCCTAAAATGCCCACTTCCAAAGTTTACTTCCACAACCTGTCTTATCCTGCCATAATGTCTGCAGAATCTGAATAAATTATACAATTTAAAACAACTTCTTAGTATGCTATTATACATACCTAGTGTAAGTCATCATGAGTAGTCACTCCAGGGGCATAGGAAGCTCATTTTGATTGGTCAGGTGCCATACAATGCGCATGTTCAATATTTTACTACCATTTTTTAAATTGGTAATGAAAAAAATTGAATAGCTATTCAGAAAAAAAGCACAAAAGGTAAAATGTATTGCTTCACTGCAGTACATTATTGGTAAGCTATTATTAACTTTGTAATGATAGAGTAGCATCAATAGCATGAACAATGTCTGCACTACGAGAGATACTAAGAAGAAACCAACAACTGTATCTTTAGTCAGAGTCAACTGTGGTAGGTTAACTGGGGGATGACCAGAGACGGGTAGAGGGAAGCTACCACCAGAGTTCTGGCAGGATGATCTAGGTGGTCATTAGGCCTTAGAGGGGTTGTTGGACACAGCACTAATGCTGATGGGTAATTAGAAGGATACACCACCATATGTTCTGGATCATTCACACCACATTCAGACAGTTTTCTATATATCTGAGCTGGTCTTGTGGCCTGCGGTTGTGCGCATGCATCCATCCAGGAGCCGCATGACCGCAAGCTTCACCCCTTAGGGGGTGAGAGACTTGGTGGGTCAGTGGCAATTGGTCCCCCAATTGCTCTGCATCGCCAGAGTCCCCCAAAGGGCCGCAGGGTGCGACCCGAACCCCCAAGGGTTAGAATAAATTGTAATCTCTTGGAGTAGGGTCTACTAAATATATAATAAGTATACAAGAATAACATTAATGCATGGTGAGTAAGGGTTATGACAGTTTCACACAGTTGTTGCGTCTATCCTTCTCGCTAGCACCTTTGACAAACCAGCCAGTCTCTCGCTAGGCATCTGTATGTACTGCAGGTAAGCAGTGCTGTGCCACCTGCCTAACGTCTGGATAGTGGAATCCTCCACCCCGACTATCGCAGCTGTCATTGCAGCCCCAATCCTAAAGCTGTGCCCAGCATACTGCTCCGATGGGAGACCAATTCCTGCTACAATTTCCCGGACCTGTTCCCCGAATCACACCTTTGTGACTAGCTTTAACTCTGCGTTATGAAGAATGGGCCTGAAGACGAGCCCCTCACTTCCGTATACTTGAGAATAGCTGTCACCGGGCAAAGAGGAAGGCCAGTTTTCCCCAAAATAATGTCCGCCCCTGTCCCAAATTGGTCGCACTTCGACCTCTTGAGGTGGATTCTCATTAGTGTTGGTCTGTCCCTATTGTCCACGGCTACATCCCCCCACATGAGTTATCTCACCGGAGAGACCGAGGCCTGCGTTTCAGGCAGCAGCTCCCCTAGCCTGAAAAAGCCGAAGAATGTTGTACAGCAGATAGCCCACAGAAGGTCTTTTTGAGGTTGGTTGGACTGGTTCAGCTGTGTCCGTATCTGCTCCATGACTGCTGCTGTAATGGGTAGACGGAGGTGGGATGGTGGACCTTTATCGGCTCTTACGCGTTGGATTCCTGCCTGGATTCTCTTCAGCACTGGCAGGGACGATTGTTCTCTTGGATCGGGGAGCTCCAGGGAGAGCTGTGTGTTGCGCACTGCCGACAGATATTCCTTGATTGTCTGTGGGGCAAGGCCCAGCTCGGCCAGGTAGACTGCGAAGGAGCAGAGTAGCATTTTTGTGATAGGAAATAGGGTAGTGATTGTGTACCGTGTGCAGAATGTGTAGAATTTTTTCATCGCTGCCTTGCATGATCTGCGAGTTGAGGTTGCTAGTCCTTCCTGAAAATAGCGCTGAACTGTTGGCGCCAGCTCGGTGAGACCCAGTCCACTTGAGGATTGAGGAGGAGCTGTAACAGCTGTTGAGCTACTGGTGAGGGGTGCTTTTCTGCCTCTGGAACCTTTGACAGAAACGATAGCACACGGTTACGGGACAAATCATCAGCTAAATGATTGGCATGGGTGTTTATGTACCACCCTTGAAGGAAATACTCCAACTGGGCCTCCACAAAAACGAGGCATCTGAGCAGGTGCATGACTCTCGGGTCCCTGCTTGATCTGGACTGGAGGGCTGCAACTATCACTTGGTTGTCACACAGGCATCTCACCTGGTGGGTGCGCCAGGCGTGGCCCCACATCACACAAGTGAGAACTATGGGGAGCAGTTCTTTCTCTGTAATAGAAATTTTGTCTGCTCTCCTGTCCCACTGAACTTGGAACCAGCTGTTCCCATGCCACGCCCCCACAGCCCCAGGAACCGGATGCGTCTGAAACTAGCTCTACTGTAGGGAGGCTGGCTGGTGGGCATAGGAATGCCTTGCCATTCCACTGTTCCAAGAATTCCTTCCACCACGCTATGTCTGCTCGGCATGTCCTATTCAGCCTAATATGCTCTCCCCATCCAACCTTATGTTGGTGGCGTGGAGAAGATCAAGTAGCCTGCGGAGGAAGGAACGCCCTGGTCGTACCACTTTGCAGGCGTGGGTGAGTAGTCCAATTAGCGACTCCAGCTGCTTGCGCCGGCAAACTTTCTTTTCTTCCCACTCCTGGAGAAGCGTCTTTAACCGTAATAGCTTCTCCTCGGGAAGGCGAAGCTCGCCAGCTACAGTGTCGACCTGGATTCCTAAGAAAGTAATGCAGGTTGTGGGATCATCCCTCTTGTGGGGTGCCATAGGTACCCCCAGCTTCCTGCATACTGAGTCCAGCGTATTGAGGGCCAGCTGGCACTCCTCTGAGTGGGGGGTGCCACTGTGATGAAATCGTCCAAGTAGTGCAAGACAAAGCAGATCCCGGCATGCTCCAGGCACCATTTTAGTGCGTCCGCCACCGCATTAAAAATTTTGGGGGCCAATCTCAGTCCAAACGGAAGCATGGGGTCAACATAGATCTTCCCCTCCCACTCCATGGCCTGTAGAATCCGGTCTTGTGGGTGTACGGGGGACGAGGTGATATGCGGACTCGATGTCTATTTTTGCCAAAAGAGAGGCCTTTTCCCAGCTGTTGCACTCGCTGTGCCACACTGTCCACTGAGGTATAAGACAGCGATGTCAAGGCTGGGTCAATCCCATCGTTGACACTTGCTCCGTGAGGGTAGGACAGATCTGTGATTAGGCGAAACTTTCCTGTGCCGTGGCCTTTTGTGATGAGCCCAAACCGGTTGATGTGAAGGAAATGCCTCCATGCTAGTGGGAAAGGACTTAGCATGTGGTTCTTGGCTAGCTCGCTGTCGATATACTCGGATATCGTTGCCGGTCGGAGGGTGGTCGAGTGCATGTTACATGTGGCTGACTTAAGGGGAGTATCCCACTTAAAACCGACCCTGAAACCTTTGCAGAGCTCTAGCACTATGTAGGTGACATATGCCCTGTCCGGGTGCGCCCCCAGGGCCGCCTCCCAGATGTCCGGGAGAAGTGGGTCTGCACCTGCCCCAACTCTTGAATCGTGTGGTATCTGCTCACAAGTCACATGTGTCTGTCCACATCAGTGTGAGTTCAGTTTAAGGCTTCCTCCCGGCAGTTCGTGACTATAGGCATGGCCATCCGGTTCCCCGCACCTGGGGGGCTGTAGGGCGAGTCAGAGAGCTCTCCCGGTGACGTGCCCGGCTGCACTGGATGGCTGGGTGCTCGCCGCAGCATCCTGAGCAGGTGTGCACATACCAGCATGTCGCCCCCCTGACCCATACCCAAGATAATGAACACAAGTGGTCAGACAAGACTTCCCTGTGCTTCGCCTACACAGGCATTAGGGTCGGGCGGCCTAACTTCGGGTTTATTACTGCATTACTACCTGCATTGCAGATCCACCAGGCAGCGAGCCACCCCAGCAAGCCAGCGCCCACGCAGGGCTGCCTACATTCACCCCCTCGGTTAAGGCAGCAAGTAACAGGGCTGGAATTGCTAGCAGCAGCAGCATCCAGCACAGTATCAGCGGGAGATGGCCCCACTATCTATGCGAAGCCAGGTAACGTCGGCCTCAACAAGCCAGGGCCGTTCAACCCAGCAGCCACACTAGCTCCCAAGGTGGCCAAAAAGATCTTAGAGTTAGACTTTGTCGAGATGGCAGAAGTCACCATCGACGCTGTACCAGAGCCGACACCAGGCAGGCCGTTCACGCCAAACCGGCCACCGGTGACTAACATCTCCTAGTGGACGGAGAGGTTTGCCACAATGGCAGCCCTCTTGTCCCAGAGGTTTCCGGCCAAGGCACCGGAGCTGTTTGTTTACCTAGCAACCATTGTGCGGGCAGAGAGGAACTATGAGGCCGGGCGCTGGGCAGCCTACGACCGCCAGTACAGGCACGAGGCACTGGCCAGGAAAAGCCTGGACTGGTCAGTGCCAGATCCGAGGTTATACAACGAAGCCTTCACTGGGAGGGCAAAGGCTATTCCAAGGTGTGCCATGTGCCTCATGGACGACCACCAGGCACACAGCTACCCTCAAGGGCGTGTCAATAGATGTATCTCTGAAACTCTCATTCACCGGCGCTCACGCGGACTGTCTCAACGCCACAACACGCCACGTGCAGTACTCAAATAACGCCCCCTAGTGTGGTGCATATGCTCCCTGTAGCTTCCAGCCCGCACTTACGCCCACTCTGCTCCTCTCCTCCTAGTTGATCCTCCTGTCCTGCTGCTTGGCAGCAAATGGTATGGGCTACATCTCCACTAAGTTTAACTACCTTAAACTACATTAAATGCATTAGTTACACTGTTCAATTTACAATTAGTGAATTGAATGGAAATGTGTGCAATTGAGTGAATGTGTAAGTTTGTGTGTGAGTTTGTTATGTGCGCGTTATTTCTGTTCACCACATCAACCATTTATTGTACTGCAACCTTATTTGGAGTAAAAAAAATCGATATATCATCGCCCCTCAAGAAACTGGCACTTAGCAATGCCCACAACATTCTTTTGTGGTGACTGCATTCACAGAAAATGCATTTTTAAGACAATTAGTGAGCCACCCACGTGAGGTTGTGCACCTGGAAAGATAAAGGTTTTTAGGGAGTATACCAAGGTTTCCTATCTAGTCCAGCAGCCAAATCCACTTTTTTGCTACAACTATAGTAGGTTTTTGTGTGCCTTTTGCTTCTCAAGACCACCTATTTAAAGAATATATTTACTGGACCTTCAACAGCATTGAGCATTTTGATATAAATTGATATTAAATGTAAAATGCACTTTTGCTAATTAACAGTTTGTGGTTTTAGGTTGTCATTGTACGACATGATATTGCCACTAAGTATAGCAAGCAATACCGGGTTGCAGTCAATGAGAATGAGCATGTGACTATTCTTACCGATAATATAGATGTGTATGTTCTACGATGTTATCATTACTTCTTACAAATACCAATGATAATGGCATCAAGTATCAAAGAAAGAAAAGTATTAATACACAAGCTACTGTGGCGAAGCATCATGATTATTCCATCACTAATAGCTGGTCATGCTCTATCTGGGTGTGACACTGTGGCAGCATGCAATGGACTTTCTAATGTAATTTTTCTTTCAGCATTTTCCTTTTTCCTATAGGAAAA
>WLWI01005399.1_pt1 | contig 10658 bp, 10 predicted proteins | sample 6701501 | NCBI WGS metagenome assembly WLWI01 (sample SAMN12718690, study PRJNA515312) | sponge metagenome | isolation source: marine sponge | host: Mycale hentscheli | place: New Zealand: South Island, Marlborough, Capsize Point | collected 2014-11-01
CCCCCGCCTTGGGTAGCCATGAGATAACACTATGTGATAATTTGAGTCTCACTACCTAAAGATAACATTGTGAGGATATCTAGCTTGGAATAAATATATATATATATATATATATATATATTTATTTATTCCCTCTCAATTCATAAAAATGAAATTTAGCTAAATGCTTATTACTATCCTACAATTATACCACTATGCAATACAATGTATATTATTCCAGAAAGAATGCTAGCATAATCTGACAGAGTGAAATTTACAGTGATTATAATTATGATACATTTGAATGCAGTGATTTTGGTCACATGTGTGGCTACAATTATAGTGTGATTAAGACAAGTGTGAATAGGTAATTGTGATTGTAAATTATGGGTGTGGTCATAGATTAAGTTATTCATTGCTGTTGATAGTATGGATTGAGAGTACGTGGAATAACTATATATAGTTTGATTCATGCTTGATATGGTTAATTCATGGGTTGACGAGTACAAATAAGAATTGTGTGTGCATGATGTGGGTATACTTCAGGTCATGCGAGGTGAATAGCTGTGTAAAGGGCGTGGCTGTGAATAACTATTGTGTGAGCAATCGGATTCTCTGCTGGCAAGAGTGAGACATTCTAATGTTATCTCTGGGAAGTTCACAAGTAAGTAGCTACATTACTTTTTTTGCAAGTAGCTACTTAGCTAGTGGTTAATGTGTAAATTAAATAAACATTATTTTTTTTAGGTATGTTTAGCTCTTTACATAGTTAAGTGGAGTATTATTCACATTGTTTATATGATCACATACTTACCTTAACTCTCACTTCTAGCTCTCTCATACCATCATGTGAATGCTTGCTAATATTATTATACTATATCAGTAGCTAGCTAAATACATGCATAGTGGTTATAGTAGATAATCTAGCAACTAAATCAATTCATTTTGCATCTATTATTTTTTTAGTAATAATAGTTATTAAAAAAATGTTATTATTTTATTTCGTTATAAATCTTAATTGTTAAAAATCTACGTGCCATTATTCATCCTATTTATGGAAGGAAAACTGTGTTTAATCTTCACACAAGTTAAAGCTACCTTCATTATTAGTTGCATTCATAGCCATGTCCAGGAATTCTTATGTCTTTTGACTCTTCAGTGTTGCTAGTTTCATAAAGGTTATCACTAGATTAAGAATAACAAGGTCATTTTGAATTAATACCTCATTAAATCTTGTCGTTTTTGCTTGCCACTGATGCCAAACCACATGAGCTCCTTGGTGCAATTCATTTAGTAGGTCAGTTTTACCCTCGGAGGGCGTGTAGCTACCAGTGGTGAACGCATCTGACATAAAGTTGTAGTTTACTTGACGACACTAATCAAATGAACAGAGGTCTCAGGTCAGGCAGTAACTAAGATTGTAGTCGGTGGCTAAGACCGTCGTTCCTGTGTTGTGCATCATCGGAGGTATTTATTGTAGCTAGCTATGAGGTATGAAATAGAGCTACATAAGTAACTACTCTGTAAGTGTCTGAGTAGTATAGAACCGCCATTACTTTAGCTATATCTATGTATGGCAAATCTTTCTAACATATATACTTAAAAATTACTAGTGTGGGCTGTTAATGCAATTCAGTTTCTTGGGAGGGTATTGTTTGTTATCTCTTAGGTCACAGCAGGGAAATTTCCTGTTTCTCATTCATCTCCCACATACAATTTCACCACAACCTCCACTTATAAACACTGTACAAATCTATATTAATATTTTCACTTTCATTTTTACTCTTTTGAACTTGGAAATACATAGCACAAACTCATTGTTGTGGAGGAAAAAGATGAAAATACCACAATAACACACAAGTATTATATGTTTTCATCATAAAAGCTACTTCTTCCAAATAAATAATCCACCGACTTCCTGAACTGACACAATCACATACATAGCAGACTAGTTAGCACACCCGAAGGAGATCATGTGACCTGCATCTATTGATTTCACAGCGTTTTTATAATTGTAGTAACCATGCTAATTGAAGTTTATAATTTTCCTTGATTTCCTTGATGAGAAGCAGGAAATTTTCCTGCTATGACCCCAACAATATAATATATAGCTATATATATAATATCTCAAGAATGTAGAAGAAACTTTTACTCCTTTTATTTTCTCCCTGCCTGGTGGAAGAGCAATTGTATTAGAAAATATTCCGAGTTCTTGTTTGAAGTGCTTGCCTAACTTTATTTCTGACAGGTACTTTTTTAAAATTAGGAAAAATTAATCCATTAAAAAAGTTTATGCAGGCAAACCCCTTTCTGCTATTATGTGATCTTGACATGGGTCTTGAAATATACAACATAATGTCTTAGCTTGTATTAGTATATGTAGTAACAATATGGTATATTTAGAAGATATTAAACAGATTATATATATAAATATATATAAGTATATTCATAGCTTCAATACTTGCTCCGAATTATATTGTATTATTTTGATTGATTCATAAGGTGAAACTTTTATCAGCAGACCATAAAAGATGATGTCATAATAAATATAAATTTGTATTCATTTTGTGTTTTGTTAAAATATGGCCAGCCTGAGGAGAGTGTCTAAAGCCATGGCAGACCAACCCACAGACAAGGTAGAGTTGTTACAATTAGCAAGTATTCCACCACACCAGTGGTGCTTGATGTATTAACTTATGCAATAAACTCCTCTACCACTTGGTTCTTCTCTCCACTGTAGTCATAGACTACAGTTACCAAATGGGCTCAGTTTTGCGTGAATAAACACACACCATCGTTGTTACTGACAGAAATACATATTATTATTTAAATAGCTACTACAGTAGTACTCTATAGCAGAAGTGTAAGAGAGTGAGTGCTCCAATTTATATTTAAAACAAATTGGTTATATTTCAATGGATCAATCCATGTGATTACTTTTATGTATGGTTCTTTTTGCAGGTAGACTTACTTCATCCTCTGACAAAACTGCAAATGGAAAAATGCTATGGTATTAAGCATGACTGCATTTCTCGGCATTGTGCGATACTAAATGATAAAGTAGCAATAATGACTTCTCATCATTATGCATTGTCTAGTGATGTTGTTCATATCTCCTGTGTTGATTTGAAGTCATGGAAAACTGCTACATTACCATATAGCAGTATGTCTCTCACAACATACAGGTCCCAGTTTGTGGCAGTGGGTGGATGGGATATCTCTAGTGGAAAAATCACCAATCAATTGTTTACTAGTGATACAGGACTAGAGTGGCAGCCATCACTGCCTCCCATGAGAACTAAACGATGTGATGTTTCCTGTATTAGTACTAGATCTCCACATGTACTAGTAGTAGCTGGAGGGCTTGGTTATAATGCTGTTACCTTAGATATAGTGGAATTACTGTTAGAAGAACGGTGGCATACTGTAGATCCATTACCTAAACCATGTTGTGGTATGACTGCAACACTCCACCAAGATGAAGTGGTATTTACAGATAGGAAATCAGCCACTATATTTAAGTGCGACTGTACCTCACTCATCTCATCCTGCACAGAGTCCAGTACCACCACTGAAGACACTCCACTGTGGACACTCTTAGTGGCACCTGATAAATACACTACTACTATCTCGTATTCCTCACGTCTAGTCGGTATACATCGTTATGGTATTGTTAGGGGGTATTGCAATATTAACCAGTCCTGGATAACAGTTGCTAGGTTCAATGGTGTTTATATACGTAGAGCAGCTGTGCTGCCTACTGGAGATCTGGTCATAGCTAATGCAAATGGAATGTACAGAGTGAAGGTATCAGGTGAGTAATGAATGATAAGCGATGATACAATTTCAAAATATTTAGTCGTCACTATAACATGTTTATTGTTTAGTGTCTTCCTATCACCCAGACAACAAGTTCATGTCTAATGTCCTGTTCAGACTAGAGGCAGTAATGGGTATTCAGATAGTATCTGTATTGGCCAGCAGTTACATCTCCAAATTAACATCATCTGTAGTGAGTGAACTACAGCAAGAATTTGATGACGAAGGAAAAAATATAGCATTTCCTAACCCACTTATTGATCCTATCCGCTATGTAGAGGAAGTAATTGCCCAGTGGTCTAGAGGACATAGTGATCGTCTTCCAACATGGAGACAGTTATTTTTAGTATTACAAGATATTGGAGTTCCAGAATTGAGTCAGCAAATGGAGGCTTTCATGAAAGGTAAAAATATCTGCAACTGAAGATATTTGGGGGCAAATAACGAAAACATGAACTGAGTAACTAGAACTTAATGGAAGGGATCTATTTTCAAAGAGGGATAATATGTAGGAGAAATGACTATACATAAGATAACGAGACAAAATTAAGTCAGAGTTTCAAGAAAAGAGTCAGAAAGGGATTTTTTTTTGTTACAGTGATATACTAGACAAAGTGACTTGAACTTAGTTTGAGACTTAGATTAGATACACTGAGTGGACAATATAAAATATACTTGTCCACTCAGTGTAAGTCTTTAATATAAGTCTTTCAGCTTCTTATTACAGCCATGAATTAAGTGGAGTGGATATTAATTGATGATGACTTATTATTGTTTTTGTTTATTGTTTAATACTAAGTAGCTTTGAAATGATGCTTTTCTTGTGATGTAAGCTATATTGTGCACTGTAGACTCTCGGATTGTTTAATGATAATTATTTTTAATAACCCAGTGTTTCCTGTATGTAAACTCGCTTGGTAATCTGCAGTATGCTAAGAACACGGCTTGATCTCTGACAAATGTTTAATTGAGTCAACCACTTTAAGTAATGTGCATGTCCATAAATCTTCTCAAATTTGAATATTCTAGCTTGGCCTAGTTCAATATATTACCGTTTTTCATGTCACAGTTACGAATAACAGTTTATTCAACTAAGCATTTAAATAAATAAGCCACATAATCAACCTGGAGAATGAAACTGGTACTTAATATTTGTGATATTTAATGTAATTTTGCCAATGACTAGAAACTTTTTTTATACAATTATATATTTATATAATAGTACTACCATAACAATATCTTCTAGTAATAATTTATTTCTTTACAGGTGATGCACCGTACATTCATGCTTATCGCCACTTCATTTCCACTAAAGATGTCCTAGAGATGCTATTCCTCAAGTTTCTCTTTCTTGGTCAGCCACGACGAGGTAAAACTACAGCACGTCGTCGTCTTATGGGAGAGATCATAGATCTGATGTCTGCTGGAGAAGCAGATCAGCCTCATGCCAGCACAGGTGCAGTTGAGTCTGGCCATGACATGATAGTCCAGGGTCATGCAGGCAACACTGCAGTCATTACTGGACGCCAGTGGTCAGCACACAATCTCACTGATGAAGCACGTATGTTGTTCCACAACTTTGTAGACTGCATGCAGTCACAACCCACTATAGTGGAGCAAAGTCCAACTTCAGGAAGTCAGCCTAAAAATACAGTAGCTGTTAATACTGCCACTGAAGTTCAGGCCAGAGCAGTTGTTAATTCATCTCAAAAAGAACCAGAGCCAGGACTTGTGCAAAAGTTGTTCTCCAAATTCAAATCACTCATGTCAAGTTCAAAAAAGCCAAATGATATTCCTGAAATTAGATCTCTCTTTAAGGAGTTAGTGAGAATTCTGAGCTTTGGAAAGAGGTAAAGCAATCATTTAGAGCATTCATTAGAATGGAAGACACTGGAGGTCAGCCTGAGCTCATGGACATGCTACCAGCACTCACTGTAGGACCAGGTCTCTATTTGCTGTTCTTTAGCTATGAATGTGACTTGAAAAAACATTTTGATGTGTTCTATCAAAATGCTGCAGGTGAGACTACAGAACTTGAGAAGTCCACTGTTACTTTAGAAGAAATGCTTCTTTCTTCTCTTTCTAGTATCTCTTGCTCCACCTGCTTAGGTCATACTATTAGTCCAGATCAAGCTAATAGCACTGAGATGAAAGATATTTTAGATTCCTCAAAGTCTGTAGCTTACATAGTAGGCACTCACAAAGACAAGGTCTCAGAGGAATATGTATCTAGCTTTGACAAAAAATTATAAAAGGTCATTCGAGATACAGACTTTTTCCAAAGTGATTTAGTTCAATTTTTTTTCTGAAGACAAGCTAATTATCTCCATGGACAACATGGGGGGAGGCAAAGATGAAGTAAGTCAAATTCGCAAGATATTGGAGGATGCAATGGAGAAGCACTTCAAGAATCTTAAAATTCCAGCTGTGTGGCTTCTGTTTAGTCTGTGTCTTCGTATGAGACCTGCTTGTCACTGTCCAGTTCTTTCAATATGACACCCTATGAGACTAAAGCAGCTCTGTGGTTTCTTCATCACCTTGCAGGTGTAATGATGTACTTCCCCTATGTAGCTGGTTTAGAAGACCTAGTCATCATAGACATCCAGGTAGTGTATGAAAGTGTTACATCTGTTATTCTCAAAGCAATGAGTTCTAGCAGCGTAGGACTTGCAACAGCAGAGAAATTCAGAAAAACAGTTCAGTTTTCTTTGCAAGATCTTTTGTCAGCTACTACAGTTTCAGAAGATCTTATTCCGCCTCAAAAACAGGTAACACTTCTAGAGTATCTCCACATTATAGCTAGAATTATATATTCCAGCTCCACACCATCATCAGTAGCTACAGATGACGTGTACATCATGCCTTGTGTCTTACGCAGTGCCAGTAGAGATACTCTGGATGCTGTTTCTAAAGACAAGTCTCGTCCATTGTCTATAGCTCCTCTGAGAGTGCGCTTTGTTTGTGGGTTTGTACCTATTGGAGTGTTCCCAGCTCTGACAGCTAGCTTCATAGGAAATCACGAATCGTTTGAACTTGTACAAACAGGTCTTATGAAAAACAAGGTTCAATTCTTATATGGTTCTGGCTATGTTCTGATTACATTACTAGCACGTCCCAAATCTTACGAGATTGTAATCTCAGAACTTCCTAAAGGCAAATACGAGGCACACGTGTTGTGTGCAGAATTAAGGAAGGAGATAGAGGCCACATTTGAGAAGGTCAGTTCTCGCATGAACTACGGCAACTTCATGGACTATCAGTTTGGCTTCGCATGTCCAACTCATCCTGAGGAGGATCATGTGTGTGTAGTAGATCGAAGATGTTCCTCACCACAAGCTATGCTGTGCTTACAAAACTTGGATCACAAAGTACCACAGGAAATGTTGAACTGTCATAAAGTCTGGTTTGGAGAGGTAAGTTATAAGTCTGTCTTGCTCATTACAGCATTAATTAAATTTAACACACTTCAGCCCTTCAATTATTCATCTATGTCACAGACAAATGAACAAGGACCAGAGTTTCACTCAGGTGAGGCATGTGTGGTATATTTTGATACTTATAGCATAATAACTATAAAAAATATATTACAAGCATTAAAGTGCACTGAATGTTTAAGGTGTCATGTATTTATTCTAGATAATGTTATTCATTGAAAAACAATAACGTTTGTTTATTTGTTACATGTGCAGAAAATTCAGACCTCTGTTGTGATATAATTATGGCATTGTTTCGAGAAGAGTTTCCATCCAGCAAAGCTTCTGAATTGGGTACTTACTTGGAAGTTCCTCAAGTAAGGCTTCAAGAATTCAGTCACGATCACGTACGAGATTGTAATAGAGAGATGTTGGCTGTCCTGAACTATTGGCTAGAAAACAGTACAGACAGATCATGGAAGAAGTTAGCAGAAGCAGTGGAATACTGTGGCTGTAAAGTTCTATCAGAAAAAATTCTACGTCGTTATACTAAGTAGTCTTGTGGAATACTAGTAAGTAAATTTAATGAGAATAATTCACTATCATCAATTAATTCTACAATTTAATGTATAAATTATCTATTTTTTGGTTAGATTGGAACCTATCTTCACTGAATCTCTTTTTCAAGTGAACTTGTTTCATTTGTAATTCATTTATTGCAATTCAAAATTAAAATTGATCAATTTTTTTGCAACAAAATTTTTTTTAATGAAAAGTATAATTTTGTGATAATTATAGCTAATTAAGATATGAAATAATCCACCCTTCCAATCATTTATTGGCACTTTGGTGCACCAAGGTATATACAGTAATGCACACAACACTGATTGGTCTAGTTTATAATAATGGCTACCTGTAACACTGGCGGCACTACACTGGAGTGTGTGTGTGTGTGTGTGTGTGTGTGTGAGCTTTTCAGAAGTCGGTAGCATCACATCCAGCTTTTTAGATTAAGACGCTATTAGCTGATAAAAAGAGTGGGTCGGGAGGGAGGTTGAGCAGCAAGTGGGGCTGGTTGAAGAAGAAGGAGGGACTTACGAGGCTGGTGGGAAAATTGGGTATTACTGGTTAGAGAATTGGGTGGGCTGTTGTGATGAGTGGGTGGGGCTGAAAGAAAGAGTGGGTGGGGGTTGTGGGAGAAATGGGTGGGGGATAATATTGTTTTGGTTAACTAAAACTATAATTAATTTGGTTACACCTAGCTAGAACAATTTATTATACATAGGATGATAATACTAAAACTATAAACTACAGTCATAGATCAGCTGATGAATAATAATTAAATTTTTTAAAATAATAGCTAACCATTTTTAGTGACATCGCTGAAAGAGGACGGAATAAACCAGTGGTAGTCCCAGGAAGCAAAACCCTTTACCCAATAGTTTTTTCAAGCACCTGAGCAAATTGTTTGGCTAAGGCAAACTGTTGGACAGCATTCTGTGGTTACTCGACTATCTAGCCTAGCCCCCTCCATTAGCACATGCATGTCAAATCATTCAGTCTCCGTGCTGATTATGCCGTCTGTTCCATAAGTAGAACAGTACTTGGACAAGGTTTATGCTTATCCTGATGAAAAGGATCCCTTACAGTTCTAGGTTGAGATCAGACATACCCAACTTTATGATCTGTAGCTGTTGACATTCTTTGCATTCCTGGATCATCTGCTCCTATTGAGCGTACTTTTTCTATAGAACATCTTGCTGCTGCAGGAAGGCGAAACTACCTCTCTGGCAGAATCTTTGAGGTTGAAGTTATGATTACTAAGAACAAGGCTTATCTGTACTCCTAGTTTAACTCTACATCTACTTGTTTCCATGTAATATTTTACCTTTCACTGAAATTAAAAGATTTTACTAAATAATCTATGAATGGAATTAGAATTAGCTTGCAGGTAAAAATAGGCTCTAAAACTAAAATTAAAGTGTAGCTGTACAAAAAATAAAGACAGCAACAAAGCTTGACTTGATTTTTAGAACTATATAAAAACTAAATTATTACACTCCTGTTAGAAAACCTCCCAAAAAACCAGCTAACAATATTGTGGAATACAAAATCTTCATTCAAAAATTGAATTAAAAAATGAATTCTAAAAAAAACACAACTAAAACTAATATGGAAGTTATTAAATGTAAAAACTAAAACTAAAACTGCAATTGAAGTTAGTACATTGAAAAAACCAAAACTAAAATTAAAATAGTAGTCTTTGCTAGTGAAAAACTAAGACTAAAATTTATCTTGAAATATTTTTGGTAAAAAAAATATAACTATAACTAAAATGTAAATGTTCAACTAAATTACACTAGTGTGGGCTAGTAGGAGGAGTAGGTGGAGCTAATGATCAATTTATATATGCAGCTCAAAAATTGCTGAAGATACAATTTCCATTTCAAAATGGATTACAGGATATTGAAAATATACAGCATACAGTAATATACATGTATAAAAAAACTACAATCATCCAGTAGTTTTCATTAATAATGTGTTTTTTTTTTCTTCCATGTAGCCTATTCAGGTGATTCATGTGTATGATGTAATGAAAGCTATAATATTTTACGTAGGTAATAACATCATTTTATCCAAATGATGATTCCACTCATATTGAGATAAGATGCTCCAATACTTAGCTAATGCACATTTTGACTTTCTGCTAATGGTTCTGGTTCTAGTTGAAGTTATGATTGACTTACAATGCCATCTTATTATTCATTATAATAAATACATTTATAATTTTTTAATTAAAAACTTTGTACGGTATAGCTAGCTTAGTATGGTGTGATTCAGTATTTATATATATATTATAGTGGACTTTCAAGTATTGCATATAATATATATAATAGTACTTATTACATGGGTCAGAGTGTGATATGGTGAAATGTTTCAAGAGCAGGCTAATTCATTGTCAAGAGCAAGAGTCGAGTGAAAATAAAACCTGAGAGTGAAATATCTAGCCATATCACTCTGACAAGTGTAATAAGTGGTTTATTCCATGCTAGATATCTTCACTGAAGTAATTCCTCAGAAATAACTCCAGGTGTAAAGTTGGCTGTAAAACTCTCTGGGGCTCCCTACACCCCCAGCTGATATTTTAGCAGCTGCTCCACTAGAGTAAGGTAGCTGTAAAAACCCTGAAAACTGGTAAGCCAGGCTGGTTGCTATAACTACTAGGGTAATGAGCTTGAGCAATACAGCCATGAGATAACACTATGTGATAACTTGAGTCTCACTACCTAAAGATAACATTGTGAAGATATCTAGCTTGGAATAAATATATATATATATAATACTTATAGCACGAGTCAGAGTACAATATGGGAAAATATTTTACGAGCACGCAAAATATTTTCACGAGCCAAAGGCGAGTGAAAATGTGGCGTGAGAGTAAAATAT
>WLWI01005400.1_pt1 | contig 10657 bp, 9 predicted proteins | sample 6701501 | NCBI WGS metagenome assembly WLWI01 (sample SAMN12718690, study PRJNA515312) | sponge metagenome | isolation source: marine sponge | host: Mycale hentscheli | place: New Zealand: South Island, Marlborough, Capsize Point | collected 2014-11-01
TCGGCCTGGGAACCTTTGCCCATTTTGTAGGCATCTATCGCACGCCGCCGGATTTCTGCTGTTGCTATACTCATGTCATGGAGTATAGATCTTCTAAAGAGGCATCTCAATCGTTAAATGCTCTAGCAGGAACGAGAAGAGCGGAAAAGGGCCACGAACGGAGCAGCTTCTTCCCCCATGGGTACTCGACGATTAATCTTCGCGCTTCTTGGACGAATTAGGATGAGCGTCCTGACATTGGGACCGTTTCTAGAACTAACAAGCGGATCGGTTGTATAAGAGATAATAAAAAAGAGGCAGGAGTTGACTTTTCAGTTTGTATATATAATTGTATATACATGTTCAGCATTAAATTTTCGAATCAGGTCGAACATGATTTAGTCAAGATTAAGAGATACCATCGAAATATAATTTTCGAGGTTATAGAAAAACAGCTAACATATGAACCAATAAACCAGACTAAAAAAAGAAAGGAGCTCTCCAATTTAATTCCACCCTTTGAAACCATTCCTCCTGTTTGGGAAATTAGAGTTGAAGAATAGGGTTTTTATAATGTGGATCTTCAAAAAAAATGTGTGTATGTCAGAGCCGTTCGACACAAACAACCTCATAGAACAACCGAGGAAATACTATGAAAACAATTAGCACACGTAATCTTCAAAAGCAAACATGACACTGTATTCAAATGTCTCAAAACGAGGATGTGATCGTAACCTCTTATGGAAAACCTACCGCCCTCATGATTGGTATCCAAGGTCAAGATTGGGAAGACCTCATGTTACAAACCAACCCTTCTTTTTGGACACTCATAGAAAAAAGAAGGAAAGACGAAACGATTTCGTTACATGAAATGAAAAAACGCTTAAAACATATTGACTAAGAAGCTGTTTTAACCTGCTACCTTGTGGCCAAAGACCCTCACCTTAATCCTCTCCCAGAAGGAGAGGAGACTCACTTGGAAGTGTCTATCTGTTGAATATATTGAGGCAGGCACGGATCTTTTAACCAAACAGGTTCTAAGACTTGTTTCTTAAAAAAATTTCAAATTGTTTAATGCAAGGTGCAAGGTATTTCCATCCAGTAGAAGTTACAAGAACGGTGTCCTCGATTCGAATCCCTCCTTTGTCATAATAATAGAGTCCGGGTTCGATAGTTATGACATGACCTTTTCGTAGTTTTGTCGAAACCGGCCCTACCAAAGGCGCTTCGTGAATGTCTAAACCTACGCCATGTCCAGTACTGTGTATAAAGCCTTCAGCTTGGTCCGTTGTTACTTTAGTTTTATAACCTTTATCCTCAAAAACCCGGATTACTTCTTTATGAATCGTGTCGCATTGAACACCGGGTTTGACCTTTTTTAACGCCGCCGTTTGGGCTGCGCGAACCGTGTTATACATTTTTTTGAGTTCATCGGATGCAGGTCCTTTTATGACCGTTCGGGTTATGTCTCCCCAATATCCATGCTCTTTATGTTGAGGAAAGATGTCGATGACAATCGGTTTCCCCGCTTGTAAAGGTCCTGAACCTCTTTCGTGTGGGTCTGCTCCTTGCCGGCCACAGGCAACAAGGGTGTCGGTTGCGTTGCAGTCATGTTTCAGTAAAACCATTTCTATACATGTACGTATATGTTCTGATGTTAAATAGTGTTTTCCATTTCGCAAATAACCCGATGAGTCTATGGAACTTTGTTGTAGAGTCTCTATGGCTTTTCTCATGGCTTTGACACAGATTTTTTGTACCTGCTGTATATGTTTTATTTCATCGTCGGTTTTAATTTCTCGGTTTGGAAAAAGGGGACGGGTTGAAACAACGACTTGAATCCCTGCATGCTCCAACTTTTTTGCTATCCCAAGTGGAAAAAAATCAGAAACCCAAACCTTTTTTATTTTTTGTTGTTTGAGCAAAGCAAGCGCCCATTCTGAAAGATCTCTTCGTTTCTTTTTTGAAGAACAAATGTCTTGAGGCGTAACAATATGAATCCCTGATGTTGTTTGTTTGGCGCGCCCTAATTCAAGCACGGAAACAACAAGATATTTGTGTTTTCCACGTTGAAGAAACACAGCGGGATCAGGCGCTGAAGAACCTGTTACATACCTTAGATTGGAGGCCTCGACAGGGGTTCTAATCAGTAAAATAGACCTTGTTAACTTCTTCATAAATACACAATCACTGATCTCTGAACGACTTACAACAACGTAAGTTCAATCAAGCAAAAAAAACGTTTTTTTACCTCTTTTTTTTATCCTCTAAAGGTTTGGATTCGAGTCAATTTTCTACGTTATATAGTGTTACTGTTCTTTTATGCGTCTATATATAGTAGTTACTCTTTTTTTTTTGAAAAAAAATTTATTTTCTCTTGTTGCCACATTCTAATTTAAATATTTTGTCTTTCAGAACAAAAAAACGATTACACAGGCACTTGTTAATAACTTGTTAATTATTTACATGGGATAATTTTAAAACGATCATAGGCTCTATTTCGCAGGAGTTCTATGTTTAGACAAAACTCATCCATTTTTTAGCTCTTAACAGGAATATTATTTCTGTTAAAGGTATGTTTTTTGTACCTAATATCTGGAATGGTTTATGTCTATTTTTTTCCGCATTTTAACAAGTGCCCAATTATTTAACAAACTCTTAATCTCTATGTTAAAGGGGCACTGTTGTGAAAAAAAATGTAACGTCGATCTGGAACAAGGCATGTACTCATCTAAAAGATATTTTGCAAAAAGATGTTTATGATCGATGGATTGCGGTCATAGAGCCAACCGAATTAACCGATCAGACATTGACGCTTTGTGTGGCTAATGATTTTTATCAAACCTGGCTCGAAGAAAATTATATTTCACTTATACAAAGTTCTGTTGCTTCTGTTTATGGAGAACAACTTGATATAAAACTTATCGTAGACAAAACTGCGACTACACGCTTGCCGAAAGAAAAAGATTCATCAAACAAAACGAAGCCTCTTAAAAAAGAACCTCGGCCTAAAACAAAACGTGATCTTTTAAATCCTAAATATAGTTTTGATTCTTTTATTGTAGGACCTTCCAATCATTTTGCTCATGCGGCAACCATGGCCGTAGCACAAACACCTGCACGGGCTTATAATCCGTTATTCATTTACGGAGGGGTAGGGCTTGGGAAAACTCATTTAATGCAAGCGATTGGGAATTATGTTCTCTCTCAATCAAAAGCAAATGTTTGCTATATGTCTTCTGAGGCTTTTACCAATGATTATATTGATGCTTTGCAACGGAAAAGCCTGGTTCAATTTCGTAAAAAATACAGAAATACCGATCTTCTTTTAATCGACGATATTCAGTTTCTTGGAGGGAAAGAACGTATGCAAGAAGAATTCTTTCATACATTTAATGCCCTTTTTGATAGCCACAAACAGATCGTGCTGACGAGTGATCGACCCGCAAGTAAAATTCCAGGAATTGAACATCGTCTTGTTTCTAGATTTGAATGGGGTCTTGTTACGGAGTTAGAACCTCCTGATATTGAAACACGTATCGCGATTTTGAGAAACAAACAAGAACAAATGAACTTACAGCTTCCTGATGAAGTGATTACATATATTGCTGAACATATCCGTTCAAACATTCGCCGTTTGGAAGGGGCCCTTATACGAGCCACATCGTATGCCTCTCTAACAGGTAAAGATCTTTCTATTGAAGTGCTTGAAAACCTTCTTCGTGATACCCTTGATCAGACTCAAAACAAACAAGTAACCATGGAGATGATTCAACGTACTGTTTCAGATTATTACGATATTCGATTAGCGGATATGTCAAGTAGACAAAGACCTCAATCTATTGTGCTCCCCCGACAAGTAGCCATGTATCTTTGTCGTATAATCACTCAACATTCTTTACCGACTATTGGAAATGCATTTGGCCGAAACCATGCGACGATTTTACATGCATGTCGACTTATAGAAAACAAAATGAAAAATGATGAAAATTTTCGTTTAGCGATAACAACGATTAAATATAAAATTAATAAGCATTGCACAACTTATTAATGAACTGTGTATACGTGTTAAAAATATTTTTTTATTAAAGGGTCTACAATGTTTTTCTTTTTTTTTGAACTGCTTATTAACAGCAAAGTTTTCAAAAAACGTCCAAAAACATTAGTTAAAAACCATTATTGAACTTATAGACAGGATATAATAATAATAAGACATTAACTCTTTAATATATTACATATTCATAGTCTGTTAACAAAGGTTGGAGAAAACTAAATATGAAATTTTCAGTTAATAAAGAAAGTATGGTTGAAGCGCTTCAACAAGTTCAATTGATTGTAAATCCTCGGACGACCTTATCGATTCTTTCTAATATTTTGATCCATGCAGATGAAGATACATGTTCTCTTACCACTACTGACTTAGAAATAAGCATGCGTACATCTGTTGAATCTAAGGTTTCTAAACCTGGCGCAAGTACGATTCCTGCAAGGCGCATTTTCAGTATATTTAGGGAACTACCAAGTCATACGATTGAAATAGATGTAAATGATAAGGATATTGCTTCTATTCAATGCGGATCGTCTTTCTTTAAACTGGTAGGTATTTCTGAAGATGATTTTCCCCCTTTACCCGTTTTTGATGAATGCCAAACATATATTTTGGATCAAGGTGTCTTTAAAGAGATGCTTCAAAAAACGTGTTATGCCGCCTCTACGGATGAAACCAGGTATATTTTGAATAGTGTTTTACTTAGTTTTAAAGACGATAAATTAATTATGGTGGCCACCGATGGGCGTCGACTGGCTTTAGTGGAGCAAGAAGTAGAGTTTCCTAAAGAAGCTGAAATAGATTTAATTCTTCCATCAAAGACAGTTAATGAACTCATCAGAGCTTTAGGAGATGAAGGGGTGCTTACCATTAAAGTGACTGCGAAACAGATTGCTTTCGAATTTAACAATTTGCTGATTATTTCTAAACTAATTGATGGAACCTATCCAAATTTTAGGCAGGTTATACCCGCTCAAAGTGAGCATCGAATTGCTATAGAGCGCGAAGAACTATTAACAACGGTTAGACGAGTAGCGCTTGTTACAAGTGATCAATCCAATTCTGTTAAACTTACGTTTGTAAAAAACCGTCTTGAAATTACAAGCATTACACCCGATGTAGGTGAAGCGAGGGAAACACTTCCTGTGAAATATACAGGAAAAGAGATTAGTATTTCATTTAATCCTGATTTTCTTATAAGCCCGTTAAAGTCACTTGAAAGTGATGAGGTTTTTATGGAAGTAACAGATGATCTTAGTCCTGGTGTCTTAAAATCAAATGTTCCCTTTATCTATGTTATTATGCCTATGAAGCCAACATAATAGGGTTCTATGAAGCGTTTGCATAGAAATCTCATGTTTAATTTTCGAGTCCAGGTTCATGGTTGGTTGCCGGACTAGGATTCGAACCTAGACATACTGGTCCAGAACCAGCAGTGCTACCATTACACCATCCGGCAAGTACTATGAATTATAACCTAAAAAAATAATCCGTAAAGTCAAGTTCATATCCAAGACAAAGAGCCGAAGGTCCAAAGTCAAAGGACCGATCTTCTTCTTCGATCTTAGACCTTCAAAATTTAGACTCTTCGTCCTACATCAGAAAAACATTTTTAACCGGATGTTCCCATAAAAGGTCATAGGGAAAAGTAGGAAAAAAGACTTTATTTGCAGATTTTTTTGCGCCTTTTGGGCAACTTCTGTCTAGTGACTATATGAAGGGATCTACGAGGAAGGCTTTCGGGCAATGTGACACCTTCCAAGTATAGGAGTTCCTTCACCAAAGACCGCGCAGCTGGGACCAAAACCGACACTCGTTGATGGCCTCTTGTACGGTCAAATCGATGCTCCTCCACCGATGGGGCTTTTTTGATGGGTGATTCCCACTGATTGGAGGTTTTGGTGATTCAGAAGTTCAAGTTCTGAAAGTTTTTTATTTCAATGATCCAGGCGTTGAAGTCAGGTCAATCCTGTACAGAGTCGTTTTCCACGTGACTTTTTCGTGTCTAAAAAGCGTAGATATTATTTTTAACTTGATGATGACTTCTTATTACGGTTATGTACACCGGAATATATCGTTTTTCGATAACAATTACATGATGAACGCACAAAAAAATCTCTATTTAGTTACAGGCGCCTCAGGTTTTGTCGGTGGGCATCTTGTAGACTATTTGCTTCAGCAAGGAATCTCGGTCCGGGCGATGGTGCGAGATGAGAAAAAGGCGAGAAAATTAAAAGAAAAAGGAGCAGAGGTTGTTGTCGCAAATATGGCCGATGCAACCAGTCTTGCTGCCGCGGTTGATGTGGTTCAAGGGGTTTATCATATTGCGGCTTTGTTTCGTCAAGCAGGGTTCCCGGAACATGTTTTTCATGATGTAAATGCGGAAGGAACACGTCGTTTACTCGATGCATCCATTGCGGCGGGTGTTGAACGGTTTGTTTATTGCTCTACGTCGGGTGTGATGGGGCACGTTAAAAACCCGCCTGCTAACGAAGAGACGCCTTACAGCCCGGGTGATATGTATCAGCGTTCAAAAATGGAAGGAGAAAAAATTGCACTAGAGTATTTTCGGTCAAACAAAATTTCGGGGGTGGCCATACGGCCGGCTATGGTGTATGGGCCCGGAGATACACGTATACTCAAACTGTTCAGAATGATTGCTCGCCGAATGTTCTTTTTTGTGGGGCGTGGCGAAGCAACGGTACACTGGGTCGACGTACGAGATCTTGTGCGATCTTTTATGTTGGCCATGGAAAAAGAGGAATATAACGGAGAGATCTATATCATCGCCGGAGAATCATGTACAACCCTCAAAAAAATGGTAGATCTTATTGCAACAGAATTAAATGTTTCGCCCCCAAAAATTCATCTTCCTGTTAAACCGATGCAATGGTTGGGTTCCACCTGTGAGACCATTTGTACCCCGTTACGGATACAACCCCCTCTTTTCCGTCGACGCGTTGATTTTTACACAAAGAGCCGAGCGTTTGATACATCAAAAGCAAAACAAGACTTAGATTTTGCTCCAGCGCAGACATTTGGGCAAGAAATTAAAGATATTATTAAAGACTACAAAGAACATGGATATTTGTGACTAAATAATATAGTTGAGTTTAAGGCCTTCTGTTCTTATATTCATCTCAAATAGTCGGAAACAAACGGAAGTCTGTGAAACTCAGACGCGGTCGCGCCGCTGTGATTCCTTAAAAAATCTTTTCAATGTAATGCCTCTGTCTCTTGATCGGAGATGGAAACGGTTTGAAAAGATCGGAAAAGCCAGAAGACGTGTTTCCTTAACATGATAACCCCCAAGCCTTCGCGTACTTAAGGAAAGGAAAAAAGATGCAAATCAATAAATGGTGCTTCACCATTCTCGTTATTTCCCTCACGAATGTCGTACAAGCAAAAGATAAACCTTCAGAACATCTGGACGATTCGATCCCTCAAGTCGTTGTTACAGCCACACGTCATGCAAAAGAGATCAGCGCTACGGGGAGAAGCATGGAGGTGATTACAAGCCGACAAATTCAACAAAAAGGTGCTCGAGATATAGGGGATATCCTCGATGAAACGCCTGGCCTCCAAATTATCCGGAATAGCAGTCGTGGACGTGTAACAAGCATTTTTGTGCGGGGGGGGGAATCCGATCACACGTTGGTTATGGTCGATGGCATTCATGTTAATCTCGACGGAGGCCAGGTCGACTTAGGGTGGTTAGATATTACGGATGTTGACCGTATTGAAATAGTGCGAGGTCCTGCATCCGCTCTATATGGGGCCGATGGATTGGCGGGTGTCATTCATATTATTACCAAGAAAGGCCAGGGTCCTCCAACACTGACGCTTCAAACAGGCGGCGGAACGTTTGGTGAGTTTTTACAGACATTTCATGTGTCAGGAAGTCTAGATGATGAACGGGTTGGATACCGTTTTGGGGGACTTGTGAATGGTATTGAAAATGCTGACTTTAAAAACAGCGATTTCTTTCGCCAAGCCTTAAACGGACGTATCACACTTCAACCTATAGACAACACAAGCATTGATATTATCGCCCAATGGAAGCAGGATGATGCTGATATTTATTCTACAGGTATAGGCCCTCGTTTTACGGGCGAAGACCCCAATGATACTCAGGACACAGAAAATTTACTTGTTGGGGTTAAGTGGAGTCAAATATGGAATGAAAAATGGGAAACGCACATTCATCTTTCGCGTTATGAGCAAAACCTAGCTTTTGATACAAAAGCCGATGAGGTAGAAGATTTTTTTGGAGATAATTTATTTCTGAGTGATTTTGTTAGAGAGTCCGTTGATATTCAACAGATTTACACCTCCCCTAAAGGATATCGTATCACCTTGGGATACGAACGTGAAAACGAAGATCTGACCCAGGAAACTCAGCCATCCACACCGGCCTCGAGCTTTGACCGTGATAATGACGGGTTCTATCTTCAAGGAGAATTTATTCCTGTTCAAGCATGGAATCTTACGACGGCTATTCGTCACGACGATTCCTCGGATTTTGACGAAGAAACTGTGGGCAGTCTCTTTACTTCCTATCATGTAAAGGAGACCGACACACTTGTTCGTGGGGGATGGTCCAAGGGCATCAAAGCGCCGACGTTTGTGGAAATCAATGGGTTTCCCAGTTTTGGAGTTCAAGGATTGGGATCTCAGGCAAAACCCGAAGAATCAAAATCATGGGAGGCCGGTGTTGACCAATGGCTTTTTGACAAACGTTTAAAAATCGGCGCCGCGTACGCCTATACGGACTTTGAAAAATTGGTCCAATTTGGGGCGAGTCAATTTGTGCAGACAGACGAAGCGAAAACAGAAACGATCGAGACGGTTTGGCTCTGGAAAATTCATGATAGGCTGCGACTGTTTGGAAATCTGACATGGCTGGACACAGAAGATAATCAAGGCCAAGATCTCCTGCGCCGTGCAGAATGGGCCTATAACATAGCCCTTCAGCATCGCCCCATTAACACGTTGACCTTACAGGCCAATGTAAGAGGTGTCGGCAATCGAGATGATTTAAATTTTCAGACCAGCGAACGTGTTGAGAATGATCGTTATCACATTGTTGATCTGTCTGCGTCCTATCAAATTTTTGATACGTGGAAAGCCTTTATCCAGATACACAATGTTCTAGATGAAGACTATGAAGAAGTCTTTGGATTTCCGAGCGATTCCTTGAGCGCATTTGTTGGAATCGAATACAAACACATTTTATGATGAACTTTTACCGAACATGAAGGTCACGTTAGCTTTAATCTTAAGCCTAGCCTTTCACACGTGTTTGGCATTATTTTTGGGACCGAGCTTCTTGACGGAGAAGGAAATCTTCTTTCACATTCCACAGAAACCAGGCCGGATTAATATGCGGTTGGCTTATGTGCCGGGCGTCGATTCCAAACCACCCAACAACTCAGAGGTTCAAAAGATCATACAACCCGTTAAATTCTCTAAAAATGCGAAGCCTGTTTTGGCGGTTACGAAATCTGCACCCCGGAACATGGCCATTGAAAAGATAGGTTCCAAGCAGCGCATGGTTTCTTTTCAAGAGGGGCAAACGCAGATCGGGACACGCGAGCCCATAGGCACACGTCAAGCTTTAGAAAAATCTAAAGCGTCATTTATTTATCCTGAAACATGTATAGAAGAAGGATGTGAGGGACGTATACGGCTTCGTATTGAGATAAAAGATTCGGGAAATATTGGACCGGTTGAAGCTGCCGAATCAAACGTATACTGTGCACACTTAAAAAGTACGTGTATTGCGCAAACCTCAAATATATTAGTTCAATACGTGTTGCATGCAGACTCTTCACATGAAAACATTATGCCAGGAGTTAGTTTGTATGATGTCGTATGGGAGTTGGTAGATTAGCTGGATATTGAAGATGGAAGGTGTAGAGTAAGGTCTTTTTTTGATGCGTCTAACTAAAATATATACTCGTATGGGAGACAAGGGAACAACCCGTTTGGGTCATGGTCAAACCGTTGATAAGGATCACCCCCGCATTGAAGCGTGCGGCGCAGTGGATGAACTCAATAGTATGGTTGGGCTTATCTTGACTGAAGAGATGCCAGACTCGATCCACAAGTTGCTGACAACCGTTCAGCATCATCTCTTTGATTTGGGCGCTGAACTTTGTATTCCAGGTCATACTAAGATTCAACAGCAACACATTGAATTTCTTGAACAAGAACTCGATGCCCTCAATGCAACACTTGAACCTTTGAAGGAATTTATACTTCCTGGGGGTGCGTCCATGTCATCAACGTGCCATTTAGCGCGAACCGTTTGTCGACGTGCAGAACGAAGAATCGTTTCTTTATCAAAAAGCGACTCGGTCTCTCCGCATACCATACAATATATAAATCGATTATCAGATGTGCTTTTTGTTGTTGCGCGAAGTCTTAATAAATCAGCGGGCTTACCGGATACCTTGTGGCAACCTGCCGACGTTGATCCTAGCACTCTCCAAAGCTAACTTGACGGGTGTTACTCCTTGAAAAGCGAGAAAGCCATCGATAGTAACCAATAGAATGAGGGCTTTTACCGTTATTTTAAAATTTCAAGTGCATGGCTATATGTCTGTGCTTAGCAAATCCATAATTTTT
>WLWI01005401.1_pt1 | contig 10657 bp, 6 predicted proteins | sample 6701501 | NCBI WGS metagenome assembly WLWI01 (sample SAMN12718690, study PRJNA515312) | sponge metagenome | isolation source: marine sponge | host: Mycale hentscheli | place: New Zealand: South Island, Marlborough, Capsize Point | collected 2014-11-01
AAAAGCCTTGTTCACTTCTCTTCTTAAAAACTGGTACAGAATTGGAGCCATGTTAATGGGGACATGTCCAACAATTGATCCGTCTTTGAAGACTGCTACAGCACTCTTGTCTCTGACATTGGAAGGTACAGGTTTGGCGAGCAAAATCTGCAAGAAAATCACTTATTGGACTATTTTTTACCTCAATAAATCATTCATTGATCTATTTCTATTATATTATGGATTATCATTGTTGCTTGGCATAATACTCTAATAAGAACCCCCGAAGAGAGGCAACTCTCTCAACAAAGGTCAAACGATCTGTCCCCAAGACCGGTTGTTGTTCGGAGGTTTTACTGTATGCGGTAAAGGGGATTCAATGCCATAGTAACCGCTCCCCGCAACTGTTTGAATTGAAAAAGAAGCAACAAAATCAAGTCACGTTATTAAAAAATTTCTTTGTGATATTCTTAATAGTAATTGTAAAGCACAATACTTTCACACAACTGAACATACCTACGCAAGACTTACCTTCGTGGTTCGTCTGGTGGACTATAAATTTTCAAGGAAATACTGTTGCGTAGGGCTTATAACTGTGACAAATAGCGTATTAACTTACCACTGCCACTAACTCGAATAGAAATGGAGCTCCCATAGTTTTTTGAGTTTTAACTGCACCCTCAAAACAATTCAAAGCGGTAAACAATTCAATTTCTAAGGTGATACCGGTAATGATCGCTAAACCGAGGGATTTTGTTTAGTGAAGTTTGGGGCGGTGTCGAACACGGAGCGAACAACACAGAGCGAACACAAAAATACGCGAGGGTCAAAGTACAAAATGACATACGTATGTCCACACACATATGTAAACTAGTGATGTGCTTGAGCACAAATGGCAAGCGAGCCTAACGACTATACTATATGTTTTTATATGATTTTGACTTCTAACACTGAAGCTACTGAAAATATAGTCCAGTTTTTCAATTTCGCATACACGGTAAAGGGATTTCAGTGCCATAACAACTCTCTGCAACTGCTTGAATTGAAGGAAAAAACAATACACGTTATTTAAACGTTTTCTTTTTATTCTCTTAAGTAGTGGTTGTAATACACAATGCTTTGACACAACTGGACATGCACCTACACAGACTTACCTTCGCGGTAGTCTAGTGGACAATGCATTTTCAAGTAAATACTGTTGCGCACGGCTTATAACCATGACAAAGAGCGCATTGACTTACCACCGCCACTAACTCTAATAGAAATGGAAGTCCCTTAAGTTTTCACGTTTTAACTGCACCCGCAAAAGAATTCATAACGGTAAACAATTCAATTTCTAGGGTGATACGGGTACTGATCGATAAACCAGAGGATTCTGTTTAGTGCAATTTGGGACTGGGTCAACCACATAACTAACACAAAAACGCGAGGGTCAAAGTACAAAATTACATACATATTTCCAAACATATAAACAAACATCCCCAATTTTCAATTTTGTTACCCCTGTAAGTGTCTCGCTCGCTCGCCGACTAGTGGTAAGCTTGAGCACAAATGGCGAGCGAGCCTTATAATTAGGTCACATAAAAATAAGTATTGTTACTATGTTTTAGCTTAGTTCATGCAAACACTATAATAGCAGTTATGACCTTTTATTTCAGCAAACAAATACAAAATCACTCTCCTACCTGATTTGTTAACTTTTGTAGTATCAAACATCTGCCATTCTGATAATCTCAATTACCAGTAACTCTTGAACAAGCTCTCAGCTATGATAAAAAATAAACCAGTGTTATTATTTGTAATTTTAGCCAACAAATATGGAATTACTACTTCCCTCAATTTCCTGAGTATTGATAACTTCTGTAGTATCAAATTTAAGTTACTTTGAGTATCTGAATTACCGTGAATTCTTGACAACTAGCTCTCAGCTACTAATACAAAAGACAATCAATTTTAGCACACAAATACAAAATTACTTTCTTACCTCATTTTCTTGAGCAGTGCTACCTTTTGTAGTACCAAATTTGAGCCAATCTGACTATTTGAGTTTACCAGTCACTGTTGACAAGCTCTTAGCTACAAAAAAGAAAGACCAGAGTTAATATTGCATATTTAGCTAACAAATATGGAATTGCTACTTACCTCAGCTTCCCTCGAGAAGTAGTAACTTTCTTAGCATTAATACTACGGCATTCTGACTACCAATGACTCTTGACAACCAACAATCGGCACTCCGTATCCCCCCATAAAACGGCGAAGTTTTAAAATTAAGTCTGGAAAAGGGTCTTCAATTCCATAGTAACCGGTCGAATTAACATTTCGTTTCTTCAAAAGCAAGCGTTTTCGCAGGAATTTTCTCACACTTCTGCGCTTAAGTGTAAAGTAAGGCTTGCTTAATGCTGTAGTTTAGATTTAGCGCGCGTTTAAGGGGCATACGTACTATCCATACATACATATATATTATATTACTGATGTGCTTGAGCACAAATGGCGAGCGAGCCTGATAGTTAGGTAAGATAAAACTAAGTATTGTTACTATGTTTAGCTTTGTTCATACAACAACTATAATAGCAGGTGTGACCTTTTATTTCAGCAAACAAATACAAAATCACTCTCTTACCTGATTAATGGTAACGTTTGTAGTATCAAACTTCTGCCATTCTGATAACCTCAATTACCAGTAACTCTTGAACAAGCTCTCAGCTATGATAAAAAAAATAAACCAGTGTTATTATTTGTAATTTTAGCCAACAAAATATGGAATTACTACTTCCCTCAATTTCCTGAGTATTGATAACTTCTGTAGTATCAAATTTAAATTACTTTGACTATCTAAATTACCTTGAATTCTTGACAACAAGCTCTCAGCTACAAAAACAAAAGACAATCAATTTTAGCACACAAATACAAAATTACTTTCTTACCTCATTTTCTTGAGCAGTGGTACTTTTTGTAGTACCAAATTTGAGCCATTCTGACTGTTTGAATTAATCACTGTTGACAACAAGCTCTTAGCTACAAAAAAGAAAGGCCATAGTTATTTTACATATTTAGCTAACAAATATGGAATTATGTATACTTACCTCAGCTTCACTCGAGTAGTATAGTAGCTTCCTTAGCATTAATACTACGGCATTCTGACTACCAATGGCTCTTGACAACCAACTATCGGCACTCCGCATCCCCCTCTAAAACGGCGAAGTTTTGAAATTAGGTCTGGAAAAGGGTCTTCAATGCCATAGTAACCGGTCGACTTTTTGTTTCTTGAAAAGCAAGCGTTTTCGCCGGAATTTTCTCACACTTTGGAGCTTAAGTATAAAGTAAGGCTTGCTTAATGCTGTAGTTTTAGAATAAACTGGGGTCAAGCCTAAAAAGCCGTGTTTTTAAGAAAAAATAAGTTCCCCGCGAGCGCGTTCAAGGGGCATACGTACCATCCATACACACATTATATACACCCGCTTTTGCATTATCCACCCCTAATACTGTCTCGCTCGCTCCACTCCCTCGCCAACAAACAAATAGCCCTGATTTTCAATTGTGTTACCCTATACAGTGTCTTGCTCACTTACAGTGCTTCCAGCTTAAAGAGTGGATTTTTTAGCTTTTTGGTTAAGGTTGCTAATTCTGCTATAATTTCTCAAGTATGTGTAATAGAAAGCTAAAAATTTGTATTATTATACATTAATGTCATATTAACATACAGACAAAAAAATTGTGGGTTTGTGGTTATTTTTGTGGTTATAGGTGATGGAACTGGGAGTTTCAAGACAGTGAATTTGGAACTGTTTAAGCTGAAAAAAGAGAAATTATTTGTCCTTATCTCTATAACTTGGTATACTGATACTTTAATACCTGAAGTTTCATATGAGCCTAATTTTGTGGGCGAAAAAAGTGTTTAAGCCAGGATTTTTTAATTTATTGAGTTATATCTCTAAAAATTTGACACATGATGTAAAATTGCCTTAAAATTATTATGTATAACTTTGGTAGCTATACCTTGAAAATTAAGTGAGTTGTGGCTGATTTTCACCAAATATTTTTACGCGCGGTAAGGGTCATCAAATGATGACGTGTAGAGCGGTTGTGGGCCTTTAGTACACGTAAACGCGACGTCACAAAACAGCGCATGCGTATTTTTGTCATAAAGGTACGAGGGCGCCAGTTTACCGCTAATTTTGTTGCACGGGTATGGCTGATTTAGCTACGGTTGTACCTCGGGCCCGTGGAATCAAGTTTTACGGCGCTACTGCCTATCACGGTCAGCGTTTTAGCTGCCGTCTGGAGCTGCACAACCCGTAATCCAACTGCATCGCCCTGATGTTGTCAGAATACCGAATGCTGGGAGCCTTGAGAGTATTAAAATCCTTCAGCTTTTCTTCAGCTCTTGAAAAAGAGGACATCTTAGATAGGCTTGGCTCCAAGTTAGTAATACCAGCCAACAATTCTGACTGATTTCGACTTCGCTTGCTGCTAGTAGAACGATGAGAATCCATACAGTCGCTTGCAGTTAGGGAAAGTCCCGTCTTACCCCTCAGGGAAATAACCGTTCGACCTTAGCTCGTTAACTAGCTACGTTTAATGACGAACTCCCGCAAAATCTTGACGTCAACAAAAATGGCGTAAAATGTATTAGAGTGAATGAGAAAAGTGCTGTTCTCCATTTTCCATTCTCTAAACAGGCAGTTTTACTATTGTAAACATTATTGGGATTATTTAGATCGCTCAATTGAGTGAATATTTCATACTCCCCTTCTAGGTTTTGAATCAGAGAACTGTCAAATAGTTTTTATACTTTACCTATAACCTTGAAAACTAGGGCACTGTGGGGTCACTTGAGGTTACAGTTTAAGTGTCTGGATAAATCTGCTGCAGAAGTTACACTGGGTTTACAGAATGTCTTCTCCTTTTTGGGACACCACGAATTTTACATTCTGACAATGGATGCGAATTTATCAATGATATCATAAGAAATCTAACAAAGAAGTGGCCCGGTCAAGTAACTATTGTGAAGAATGGAAGACCCAGAAATCCAAAGTGTCAGGGTTTAATAGAGCAAAGAAACGGTGTTGTAGAAAAATTAAATAGTGCTCATTTTCAAGAAAACAAAAGTGATAAATATTCTCCATGGTCAGAATGGCTACCATTACAATTTATTTGTACAATTGATTTTGGTTTAATAGGGTGTTTTACAATAGATCAGTTGAACTTAACTGTTCATAGAACCATGAAAGTTTCTCCCTATGAGCTTGTTTTTGGTCAGCCTCCTTGCCAGAACATATTTCTAGGTGCCTGTACAAACAAGAGTCATGGAAGACTTAGAAGACATCTTGGAAAATAACAACCAAGACATTGGAGAATATTCTGATCCTGACCATTTAAACAATGTCGATCTTGATCATTCATGTGAAGGTGATGTTGACCATCATTCTGATGCTCACTTTCCTTCTCTAGATGTTGATTGTAGCTTTCAACGGAACTCATACTTAGAGAGTGTGATTCTAAATCAGATATTGAGCCGCCAGGTCATTGCACCAATAAAAATAGTTTCTTCAGATAGTAATGGCCAAATATCCCCTCATCTTGAATAAGATATAAAAGTAATTTCTTCAGATGGTGAATATACCGACATCAATCAAACTCACAAACACAATTCAGCCCTGGTATGTGAACTAAACACCTGAAAGTTGTGAAGAAGCTGACAGACATTACCAACGAAATGCAGAACGTATCAAAATGAAATATTTTAAAGCAAAAATACAGTAGAATGTCAGTTATCCGGACACAATGAGACCGGAGGGTGTCCAGATAAGTGAATATTCCGGATAACTGAACTTTGTTAGAGGTTGACCTAAGTCAGTGTTGGGGGTAAGCCAATGTACATGTTTTACTAATACAGCTGCTTCTATGGTTAAAAGCAGTCTCCAACTAACTTTTTTTTGATAAGCAGCATACTTCCAGCTTGTCCTTAATGCTTAGCACCGCTCTTTTCCTCTTGCCTGTAGCCATTCTCTATGTCCGGTTGACCGATATTTCCGGATAACCGAAGTCCGGATAACTGACATTCTACTGTAATAAGAAAGTTCCTCCATTCAAAGTCAGAGATTTTGTAAGTGTTAAAGTTCTTGAATGATCGGGCTTCCACTGATATTCATTGTCTTCCCTGCAGTACAGAAAACTGGTTCAAAATTTCATTTCTATCGACTGAGGTAAGTACCACAAATTTTTTTTAAAGGCATAATAAAACTCACAACAATGGCATGGTACTTGCACAAATTATTTATTATAATTATGATTTTGAGTCATTATGATATTGCATTGTTGCTCTATATTACATTGGTATAAGCCACAATTCAATTACAAATTGCATTTTTAAATGTCTGAATGGCCATCGTGTGAATAAAAGTTTATCTTAATTTAACAGTTCACAGTCAGACTATTTTGTACAAGCACTGCAACTTGCACCAAGTAGAGTTAGAGACAATATTTCTTACTAACACCCAGTGGAGCAGCTAACTACACTTGACCACACCTCATAGCTATGTTAAGGGTTATAGCAGTCGTTTGGTCGGTCTGTTTGTCTGTCATACTCTGCATATGGACACTATTGACAATTTTTGCATGAACTCTCTCAGAACGACAATTTGAGACCTTTTAGTGCACTGTTTTTTTTGGTTAGTTTTTTTTTTTTGAGCTGATTTAAAAAAAATGCAATTCTGTTAGCATTTGTGGGTAACACAACTTGTTCAGAAGTTTATTAAGTTGTGTTTAGACTATTGGTAAGTGTTTCTTGCACGATTAGCTTCTCTTATGAACACTAGATTTACATCTGAGTTTATGATTTGTCTGAGTATTGATTTTAGTAGCTAGCTAGAGTACAGTAGCACTGAGGGCTCGAAGCTTTGGTGCTTTAATAAGTCATGTCTTACAATATTGGCATATTTGTGACCGTCTACAGGAAAACCGGGCACAACGCGGCACCCTTCAAAAAAAATTTGTTTGCACTTACAGAGTTGTCGGCATCCAGATATTGAGCTCTTCAAGTTTTATCGTCGTAGCTTAAGTCGTTCCCACTATAATAGACCTAACCGTTCCCTTCCGCGGCTTGAAACAATACATTTTTAAGAAATCGATCGATCTTTTCTCGATATTTACGCACGCCGCGTTGTGCCCGGTTTTCCTGTAAACGGTCACATTTATGGTGACTATAATTCTTGTCATTTGGCTGTGCACTGAACTACTTAAATCATTAATTATCAATAATAGAATAGAAACAGAACTCTGCAATTTTGTGAGACCTAAGGCACACACAAAAATCCAGAAGCATCAGATAAAACCCAACAATGAAATGGAGTGACGGAATGTCATTCCCATTTTTACAGGTTGGATTACATTGTGACATAAGTGAGTTGGTGCCTTTGCTAAACACTACACGCGGATATAAAAAACAACAACTGGAAGTTCTTCCATTCAGGGTAAAGGGAGTACAGTTTGAACAGCCAGAAAAAAAGAAAAGGACATGATTTGACTTGTGCTAACACTACAATTCACTTTCAAGAAAACAGAGTAGGAAATGTCAGTGTGCTTTGTCCTTCTTATTACTAGTATAGCTATTCCGTTAATATTATAATGTTTAAATTAAGAATGTGTATAAAACGTAACCAGACTGTCTAGAATCTAGTATTTTTAGAGTGATTAGCAAAAAAAATGTTAAAGTTTAACATACAGTTTTGGTTAATATAAAATAGTAGATTCTCGTGACTGGTACTTTCAGCTAAACATTGACTGTTAAATCTGTTAGCTTGTAATATCACAGATTACATATAACTCTTTGACTAAAATGCATCACTGATAGCTATAGCAGTATTGACTTTTTGTATACTCAGAGAATACTGTTATTATCATATCAGCTAAAAAGACTGAATCATGTAACATGATACCTGAATTGCTAATTATTAACATAACAATAAATTGAATCATATCTCCGATTCTTGCTTATAACACTACTCCATTGAACACGAGAAGCTTTCGGCGTTAGCGGTGAGCCGGTGCGTGTCTATAGCGTGTCTATAGTATGTCCAAGTTGAGTTGGCTGCAAGAAAACCTGAATAACTTTAGAACGGAAGCAACTACGCTTCCTGGGTTTGCACCATTGGAAAGCTCGCGCCGAAGCGGTTAAAAAATTCCCTCAGTAAACTCCAAAAGAAATGCTATTCCAAAACTCAATACAAAAGTCCATGGGAATAGAAAAAAACCACAGCTTTCCCGCTCTACATAAACGCGCCCGAATTTTGTCACGCGGTTCGGTGCAATCGATCGCGTGTAAAGTCTTCAATGAGCTTGTAAACAACGAACTTGTCCCTTCTCCTGTGAGTGCTTTTTAGCCTGATATTCCACTAATGTACGCTATGAGCCCCTAAGAATATTTAGTTGTTGCGTCTAGGATACAGTGCAACAGGCTTAAAGAGTAGAATTTTGTTTTTCTTGTCCATTTCAGAAACTTTTATTTTCTTCCAAAGTACAGGGTCTACTGGCTCTAAACTTGGCACAGACATGAAGACATCTCTACTCATCACATGTGTAGTTTTAAAAATTTCCCACCACATCATGTACTTAATTTATAAGATGTGAATTAACATGCATTTTTTTCACTTGAGTGTCAAATTGCTGTCAGCTGGCATTTTTCAGATCGATGGAGTTAAGGTCTATTATGAACTTATTAAGTTCTTAAAAGACCAAATTTTGGAATGAAGGGATCTGCATATGGATTGACTACTTATATTTTGCTCAGTAGTGCGATATATCACCAGTTTTTGGACAAATTTGGAGAGTTTCATAGTTTGGGGACTGCAATTCAGAACAGTGTCGAGGACGTGAACTAGTTGGGTTGTTTGTCTTGGTGAGCGTGCTAACTGTGGCTTGAAGCTTGGCTAGTTCATCAAGAATACGCTTGAAGTCAGCTGATAAAGGCTTGAGAGCACTTACTGCCACGGGAGCTTGCGTTTGCTCGCTGAGAGGCGGGGCAGGTGCTGAGGCCGTGGAAGGATAGCTTACACTAGCAGAAATTGAGCCAGCAACATCCATTACTCTGTCAGCTAGCTCTGCCAGGTTGCTCAGGGGAGTGGTGTCTGTTGAAGGGGTCAAAACCATGCGGACATTATTCGGCAAGGGTTGCATCCCTGAGAAAACTTTCCTCCACAGGAGCCTTGTCTCCCAGTAGTTGGAGCATGCGTTGCAAAAGCTGAGTCGGCTTCCTATCGCCGAGTCCCTCTGCTTGTAAGAGCTGCCAAAAGCGTCGCTGCTCTGAGGCGTCGCTGCTCTGAGGCGGCTGTCCGTATCCTTCAGCGTTACATACCGATCACTTTCCGGTGGGCGGAGAATCAAATCCCGAATTTCGGCTGCAACTTTTCGGGTGTCAAAGATGCCACTACAAAGTCAAATTTTGTCTTCTGAGCCCGTGATTCTCCCGGTTGTGAACATGGCCTCTATCTGCCCGAACCAAATAACCGGGTCGGTGGGACAGAAGGGCGGAAGTTTAATGTGAACGGCGAAGGCGAGCGGTCGCCGCCCGGAGCGTCTTCGTCGGCCATAGTGAATAAGCGGAGTCGTTACAAGTCTGGAGAGGTCCAACGAACCTCGAGGACACTGGCCCTGTGGCCTCCCCTGTTCCTATGCCAGTGATAGGCTCTCCATCAACTCTGTCAGACTAATGCTAAGATCAATCAGCTATTGACCCAGCTCGGTGTGTGGTGAGGGGAGAAGGGGTAGAGTTTGCAATAGTCCAACAAGTAGCCCAGTAACCTTCCAAATTAGTCAACAGCAAGACAGACAGTTTCAGTCACCAGTCACTTGAAGTCTCTGTACAAACAAACAATTACCATAAAAGCGTGCACAGGCAGTAAGTTATATTAACAGATTTCGATATTATACATGTAGTATTATTACTACCCTTGTTTGTGATTACCTGTTTATCATTTTTGCATTTCAGGCAAGATTTGAGGAGCTTTTGAGCTTTTGTACCCTCCAGAGCCAGTGGAAAGACAAGGTTTCAGAAGATAGACAAGGCTCTAGGAACCCAGACTAGACAGCAGGTCTAAATTGGAAGGGGAGATAGACTAGATGGGATTCAGTAAGTTTTATATTCATATATGTGTAGTCCATCTTAGAAGCAATTATCATTAGTGAGGTAGTGTGTGTATTGTGTATGTGTGTGTGTGCAAGTGTGGTGGCTGTGTAGTGTAGTGGTTGTGTCCTTGGCTCTGGGCCTGAGGTCCCTGAGTTCAAGTCAAACTCAAGCAAATATCCATGCATCCTCCACCAGCCCACCAGCCCCAGTCCACCCAGCTGTGATTATGGGCACCTGGCAATTGCTGGGGTGCAAATTCAAGGCATTTTTTCATGCAACAACAATGGTGGACTCCAGGTGGGACTTCGTGTGCCCACAACACTTGTCATGAGGAAAGACCTGTTCTCCTACAAGTTCCTAGCCCAGTTCCAGGAACTCTGCTTGCATAGCTCACTGTGCCTGCCAGGTGTGCATAACCACTAGCAGTTGCAGTGGCGGATCTAGAATTTGAGAAGGGGGGTTTCAAGTCTTCTACTGCGCTGCTATAGTCAACTAGCTAGCCATGCCCACTTTTGTGTTTAATTTAAATTGAGAATTCAATGAAATTGAGTTGTT
>WLWI01005402.1_pt1 | contig 10655 bp, 2 predicted proteins | sample 6701501 | NCBI WGS metagenome assembly WLWI01 (sample SAMN12718690, study PRJNA515312) | sponge metagenome | isolation source: marine sponge | host: Mycale hentscheli | place: New Zealand: South Island, Marlborough, Capsize Point | collected 2014-11-01
CTTCCTCAATTATATCACACTTATCTTTCAGACTCAATTCCACTCTAGGCTTCTTAGCTTGAAGTTCAGCGGCTGTCATCTTCTTTCCTTTTCTGGAGCTAGGCAACTTTTGAAATTGAGCTGGCAAACGTCTCCGACTCATGCCTAACACTGGCTAGTTTACAATTCACAATAAAATGGAGCTGTTGGCATAAAATCCAGCAGCTAAGCATGCAATGCATGTGTAGCATGATGCAATAATATGGTGCAAGTAGGTGTGTCTTGTGTAGCTACAAGTAATTTTAACTGAAGTGCATTTGAAAGTGCATGCATGTATGTAGTGGGTCACACCTGGGGTGGACTATTATAGAGAATAGACTATAAGAGAAGAGGACTATTAGAGAGAACAGACTGTATTTATTTATACATTTTTATTTATTTGCTTCTATATTTATTCATAGGTTATATGTATCGGTTTATCAAAATATATAGCTATAATATATCAATATTAAATTTCCTTCTTAACTAATCATAATTTAGTTAGCAAAAAGTTACCCAGTTTATTACAAAGATGTACACATTGGAGTTTACAGCCTAGTTAAAGAACACTTTGTTAACTACTACTATGTCAACTTCCACTTGAAGAGTTTAGCTACAAGCAGTTTGCAAGGCTGTCATTGTGAACTACTTGCACACTTTCTTGGCAATCACTTGCAAACCTAAAACACTTGTTAACTAGTTGCTAACTTCAAGTTCACAATTTGCAAACTACCCTTGTAAATTTGGGCTTTTGGCCCTGTGTATAAATACAGCAAAGCCAGTTTTGACCCTAGAGCTATATAAAAATCATTATAATTATTCCTTATAAATTTGTAGACGCAGTACAATGTGGTTATGGTGAATTGCCATCCAGTAGTGCAAGTAAGTAATACCACTGAGATGTCTTGTTTTCATCACATTGGTATAGGAAGTGGTCAAATATTATATAGTCATAAAATTGATCATTCATATTTCAGTAGGTTATTGGTCGGACCAATGTTGAGAATTTTATTTTTAAGGTAACAAAAATTCTCCATCCTCAAATGGTGCGTAAAAAAGGAGGTGTAATAGTAAACATTTCTTCTGGGACAAGTATTACAGTCACACCTCAATCTCTGGTTTATTCATTGACATGTGTATTATGATAACTTTGTGCTTTATTTAACAAAGTATCATTGTATCTTAATAATAATTATTTATCAAATTTGATTACAAGTGATTTTTTTCACATAGCATTTTGATTGTATTATTATGGTGCATAATTGTCCATTAAAATGTGTGGGGGAACAGCACTATGTGTTGCCACTCAGTTCTCTTCTCACCGTTTTATGCAAGATAATGACCGCATGATCAAGCGACGTCTTTTTCAATTTAAAACAATCAATCATTCCTTCTGAATCACCTGATAGTACATGTAACACCATAGAAAATGTGTGGCCCAATCCACAATACAAGAGGTACCAACATTGCATTAATACAGGCAATTTTGTTTATGCCTGCAAATTTATGCTCTTCATTTATAAATAAATGTCCAACTCATTTAATATGCACATTATATAATAATTATTATATAGAATTATAATAAACCAATAGCAGCTGTGTTTTATTAAATCCAAAAAGGTAGCTATACAGAATAATACTTGATTTACCTTATACAGAGTTAGATTTTTATCTAGCTTTCCACCACTATGTGTCAATTAGTTATGATTACAAAATAAATATCTTATTGGTTATCTGTTCGAAATTTGATTCAATGATTATGCATTCTGCTTAATCGCTCATTCATAAAAAGAAAGCCTGATAAATAATCTAAATTAACTTCTTCTGTTATATGTGCAAATGTTGTTGCTGTAAAAATAACTGCATAGTTAACTATTATGCACAGATCAATTCAACATATACTACACTCATTGGCTACCAGACGGTCATATGGAATGGTTCGCTGCAATGGAAAGCGATATCATCAACATTGTATTAGAATCGCTAATGAAGAATGGAACTGTAGAGAGTTCCCTGGTCTTGAAGCATGAGCAAGACTTCATGAAAACATTAAACCCAAAACATTTCTGTACTTTTATATAATAACTTTCAGAAACTAAAGATACTAGAAGAGATGAAAGAGATGGTAGAGACTAGAGACTTGAAGGCACTTTAAGAGATTAGAAGAGATTACAGAGACTAGAAAAGAAACTAAAATAAGGCTGAAGAGACTAACGTAAAGCCCAGCTCACTTTTCCAGCTCACCCAGTTGACATTGAGTAAGGGAGTGTGTGTAGAGACTTAGATGACTACTACTACGGAAATTGTAACAGAGATAATGGTTGATTGATAGCTACAATTCTGCAGTTTTCATGCATATTTGTGACCGTCTACGGGAAAATCGGGCACAACGCGGCATGCGTAGACGTCGTAAACAATTCGATTTAGTTCTTAAAATTGTACTAGAAAATGCTCGTGTAGCATTGGTTGGGCGAGCGAGCGAAGTTCTGGGGAAATGTTGACACTTTCAATTGCATTGGGGTCGTTTGATTTGAATTTGCATTGGTTTTCTTCCTGCAGGTTGCCAAATCTGAATTCGCCATATGCGCAAATGGAATGCGCTCGCGTTTAAACGACCACGTATTCAGGATGCGCAAATGGAATGCGCTCGCGTTTAAACGACCACGTATTCAGTTTAAACGACCACGTATATGCGCGCGCGTTTAAACGACGACGTATATGCGCGCGCGTTTAAACGACGACGTATTCAGGATTTCCATAGACTACATCTTAGAGTTGCTCGCTCGCTTCGCTCGCTCGCCAATTAGCAATAAGGAATTTTAATATTGACATTATCTTTTGTTCTTGCACTTATCCTACCAATACTGAAACTAAATTGATTAATTTTAATTACCTCTTTACTAATCTTGTTTGCAGACTAATTTAGCTCAAGTAATTATTTTAATCTCATCTACATAATTATTCTATTAATCATTATCCAATTCAAAACATAAAATGGCATGTTCAATTATTGTAAATGTGTTTTTGGAAGATAATGAATTGAATTTGCCACCAAAACTCAAAATGAAATAAATGGCTATGTTGTGGTGTGAGAATGACATGCTGAGGAATTGTATGTGTCCAAGGACACTTACATTTGGATCAAATAATGTACTTTACAGTATTTTTAATATCTTAGTTAACTTAAAGCTATTTTTTGCTACAATATCTTGCTTTTTTTACTTGTCCAAATATACAAGTGCAAGTAGCTAATTTTATTAGTCCAGATAATTTCATTACAGTTTAAAATATAGGAAGGCAACAGATACAATATAGCTACACCAAATGAGGAGAAATGTAACTTCTCCAACTCACACCAATGATCATGCTAACATCTAGGCATTGGTTGCACCAAAGGAAGTCAATTTTAGAAGAAATCCACTTGACTCTCTACATGAAACTACCCCTGAACATGTTCAAGGTATTAGTAATATTTGTTACATTTTTAACTCTTACATCTGAATTTACATGATGTAATTTAATAAATCAGAACAGTATGGCGACGATAATTAATTCTTCCAGCCTTCATACAAATTATTGTGTAATTTTACAGTGTGCCAAGCCATCTGTCGTTTGTCAGAGAACATTTAGCTAGCTGTTCAAGTCAAGGTCATGGAATTTCTTAATAAATCTAGATGTGTTTAAGAGCAGATAGGCATGATTCAGCTGTAGCTGTTGTTACAGGAGTTCTGTCAAAGATCTATGTTTGACCTTATGTTTTGACCTCATGCAATGGTATTACCCTGCGATTGTGCAAGAAAATGTGGACCGCATAAATGCATGTGCATGGCACTCTCTTATGGATGTAGAAGTGGATGATTGAGGCTTCAGTTCATTATGACAAGTACATATACAAATCTTCCTTATTTTTTGCATCATTATTCATGTGAACAAATTAATGTCCAGTTAATTTATTGTGGTGATGTGTTATAATGCAATTTCACTTTCAACTAATAATACGGCATTAAATAAAAATATCACCAATATTATTATGTGGAAAACCCATAGTTCTATGCATCAATAACATTACACTAGCAATTTTTTCTTCACTAGTTCTTTCCATAGGTAGGAGTATCTGAGGTATATCATGATACTCCTCAGCATAAGTTGAACTTTTGATTCAGAATGAAATAAAAATAGAATACACAATCAAACTGGTACACATTGGTTGATTTGGAGGCTCTTTATCCCACGTTGAACCTATTGATTTTTTCATGCTATTTCTCTTGAAAACATGCGATCTACAATTATCCATTGGCACACAAAGGTGTGAGCTATGCACTCAATTGAAAGCATTCTTCTTGATTTATCACATTAATTAAAAATGATGTAAACTTATTCCAGTGATTATACAATATGCTAAATATTGATAATTTCATTAACGAAGCAAAATGATAAAGAGTAATAATAGTAATTAAGGGTTGTTTGACAGTAGTTGTATTTGATGGACCAGGGCTAGAAAGAGGTCCATAGCAACAGCAGCATCAGAGAAATGCTAATGAGAGTTGTAGCTGAGCTACTATCACACTGCGATGGAGGAGTGTAGGGACATTTGGCAGATGTCGTAGCTGAGCTACTATCACACTGCGATGGAGGAGTGTAGGGACATTTGGCAGATGTCGGTGAAATGGAGAAGTGATTGAACTTCATCTAAAAATAATGACAAATAGACATTTGATTTCTTAGATTAAGTCAAAAATTTAATTTGGAATTATTTACAGTACTAATATACAACAAATATTTTCTCCATTCTCATTTTTTTTAAATTTACTACTAAATGTGGCATAGATAAACCTTTGTGAAGGAAACTATAGTAATTCCTCCTAAGTTTCTAAACTTACGAAGTCTTTTAGACACAGCTGTATGCTTGGGTTGTTTCTACCGGCTATTTGCAGGCTGCTTGCCAACTCAGGACTCCAAGACACGCCCTCTAGCAACTTGTTGATAGTTTTGGCATTAGAGACACCAAAAGTTTCAAGACCTTGCTTGCCAATTAAATCTGAGTAGTTTCTAGAATTATTCAAAACAGAAGGGGGAAAAAACACTTCAAGTCAAAACATTCAATACCAGTCTTTGATAGTTTCCATGAAGTATTTTTGCCTCTTTTAAGGCATCTATAAGATAATAAAAGCAGGCATGTTCCTTGTAAGACAAGACTAATATTAATTAAAGCTATAGAGTGTGTTGTTCTCAGAATAGCAAAACTATTTTGTTACTTACAAAACTAGTCTTAAGATAGTACTCAGATAAGCTAAGTTCTTCTAGATACAGATGATTATGGTATTCTTAAGCTGGTAAGTTAAAACTTAACACATGCTACAACTTGCCTTATCTCTGTCCTCTGCAGAGGGGCATATGCTAGTGGAGGGACTGGCATGCTCGTGCAAAGGCTCAGATTTTGTCTGGGATAGTAAAACAGGAATGTCAGACACATCTCCTCATTGATGCCTTCTCCACCCTGGAATACATCATTTGCGTGCACATATTAGTTGCAATCACAAAAGAAATAAAGAATGAACTTACTAGAGTAGCTGTTTCTCTTTTGCTGGAGTTATAAGTGCATTGCAATGATAATGTGTCTCCCTAATAAAACCAAACATATATACAGCCAGATTACATTTAAATTATCTTGTTAAGGAGGCTTGTTATTCATCTTCAATGATGCTCACACGTTTATTGTAGGAACTGTACATGAACTTTTATGATTGATTAGGTTATAAAGTTGATATAAATCAGTCAGCCTGTTCCCATGACACCACTTTAACCATAGAAAGGAATAACTCACTGGCATGACTTTTCTCTCCTCTGGAAATTTGTTCACTTGCTGTCAAAAAGAAAACAAGAGCAGAGACAGTGACACATGAAATGACTCCACGCACACAGAAACCAGTCATGCACACACTGTTACCATGTTTCAATGACTACCCACCAGTATCTAAGGAAACAGCATGGAATTCTCTGCATACCTGGTAGTCAGTGTCATAGTTGGTATTGAAATCAACATATGGTAGCTCCTCAGTGCCACCACAGGAGCTTGTCTGGCGAAAATGTCTCAATATAAGAGATCTCCCTGTAAGGTAGCCAGCGTGAAAGATTAAGTTCTTTGTGTGTTGATTCAGCAGTACTTACCTAACAAATGAGTGTGGAGCAGTCCACCAAATATGTTTATTCCTTCCTTTGGAAAAAACTGTAACATAAAGTAGTGAGATAACAACATAGAGTGATGGTGGTAACTTTTTATGATGACATTATAATCACACTAGTATAACAATGTGTGGTGTTCATAAAAAAAACTCAAATTCAAAATATAAGAGCTAAAAAATAAAGTTTCAAAGCACCTTTGGAATCACCTCAAAGATTTAATCCAAAATATTGGCACAAACATTATTCTCTTATATTATTGGTGAGACTTGTAGTCTTTATCTGTTGGAACAAAAGAGCACAAATATGCTATTCAGAACATCAAATGCAATATTTGTTCATTCAATGGAACATGGATACTTGCTAGCTGGGACAAAGTTGAAGAATTAGAAGGGGAACAGGATTTAAAGAATCCATTAACATAAAAAATAAAATAAAAAAAATAAAGAAAGAATTAGCCTAGACTCAGAATTCAACATTAGTCCAGTTTGGAGCAACATTATGGAGTGACAGAGTTTGTGTTCCTATTCTTAAATTTCTTCTTTTTTATATTCTGTTAATATCTTCACTCTTCAGTTGTACATTTCATTTACACATTATTTTTTGGCTGCATTCCCCAACCTTTCCATTAAATTTTCCCAAATGCCTACAAGCTAAAACTATATACAAAATAGCAAAGTCATACTTTCATTTTATTTTATTTTTATTTTCTCACTTTTTTTTTTAAGTCACTGATGAAGGCTCCACAGAACCAAAGTGTTTATGATTATTAATGGAAGTTGAAATAAATATTATTTAATAGCTACATATTTTACGTAGTAAAAATGGATCTCTATGAAATAATTAATTCTCTTCTGCCATGCTCACCCCCCCCCCCCCCCCCTCATTTTTACAACAAACAATTGACTAACCAGCTTGGTGCAGTTGCCGTGGCAATACCCATCGACTTCATAAGTACCTGCCTGAGGGGGAATGAGCATGTTTGAGGTGACGTGATGCCCTACGGCTATCACTCCAGCTTTATGTTTGGGAACCACTCGGCTATAGTGAAATACCATACCAGAGCTGTCCATGTGACCTACAAGGCAGAATCATACATTAACCAATTAATACTTGTATGGGCTAATAAAAACTCATTCTGTGACGATTAACTGGTTATTGAATTGGCATCAAATCCTCCTTGAATTGATGACGCGTGAAAGAATATGCTATAGTGTGACTAGTATAAGGCAGTTGCACCGTCACATCAACTAATACTGGGAATTTGAGGAGGAAATACAACAAGATGTTACATTTTAGAGTCAAGTAGCTATTTAAAATAAATTCTGAAGGAAACAAAAAAAAAACAACCATTAATGTCTCTACCTCTGCAACTGAGTGTGGGATTAAATTTCTTGTTTGCACTTGATGCTGGAGAGTAGAAAACTCGAATAAAATTGATCTACTATGTTTGCATTTAGCTGATCCTTTTTATAAGTGACATTACTGCAGTCTAATGCAGGACTTATATATTCTCATTAGCCAGCAAACAACTTTCATTAATATTTCTGTGCATTGTATTTAACTTCTAGAGATTATTCTTTCAATTTGTATGAATAGATTTGTTTTTAACTTAACAAGTTATCTGTATGATATTAAGCAGTGATCCATTTATCAGAACAGGCAAAACCCAAGCCAATGTACAGAATTAGCCTACCACTAATTTGTTCCTGGTTGTCGTAGTGAATTTCCAGCACTGCATACTCCAGGGAGTCCATTGGTCCTATGGGATAGGCTACACCCTCAGGGTATGAAAACCCCTACAGTAACCAAAAACAACAAAAAGAGAATAATCTCCTAGCTATTCCTAGTAGTAATAATAGTAGTAGTAGTAGTAGTAGTAGTAGTAGTAGTAGTAAGTAGTTGTAGTAGTAGTAGTAGTAAGTAGTAGTTATAGTAGTAGTACATAGTAAGTATAGTAGTAGTTGTTGTAGTAGTAGTAGTAGTAGTAAGTAGTAATAGTAGTAAGTGTAGTAGTAGTAGTAGTAGTAGTAGTAGTAGTAGTAGTAGTAGTAGTAGTAGTAGTAGTAATAGTAGCAGTAGTACAATTTCATAACATTCCATTATTACTAATTCTTCAAAATATACATAAATTAAAATTTTTAATGTAACAACTCTTAGACAATTCAACTCTGATCAGTCTTCTTCAGTGATCGATGTTACATTCAAAATAAAAAATGCTCTTCTGAACATAACATCAACCACAGAAGACTGGTCAGAGTGGAAACGTCTGAGTGTTATGGACTTATATCATCTATACCTTTTTTTAAATTTATCTATATAGTAGTAGTAGTAGTAGTAATAGTAGTAGTAGTGTATTATAACAATAACAATAATGATAATGATAACAATGATACGCAAGTAACTTATACTTCTTCCTCACAGTGCCTCCAATGGCCCAGCCTGACATGACATTTGTCCCTCTGCAACTTTGTATTTCTGCAGGTGATATATCACACTCCATGCTAGAGTTCTTCAATGCTTCTGGAGAAGAACTGGTGAGAAATGGGCACTGATAGACGAGCATATGGTGCACAAATGGCTCACTTCCTTTCTGTATATTTGGTTCAAACTATAGCAACAGCAAAACAGTGAGTTCAAGACTTTAAGCTATCAACAACATATTTGGAGAAGTTATTTACACATGAAAACCCACTTTATGAATATAGCGATGCTCATCAATTGGAATCTTGACCACCTGACACCAATAAGTAGTTTTAGAACTCGGCATTTCCACATCCTAATTTGCCAAATACAGGAGGGAAAATGCATGGAACACACTTACATAAATTATGATAAAGTTTCTAACACGAGCTCCGAGGATGAAGTGAGATGATCCCTGTGGTGTACTTCGCACTTTCACCTCTCCCAGCAGATTGATGGGGAACGAACCTTTGTGGCTGTGCTTTGCCAAGTGATCCGGACCAGTTGGAGTATCCCCATCATACATGCTCCAAACCATGAAAGAAGTGCTAGTCTACAAGACGCAATTACAGCAAGAAGACTCATGGATGAATTTTTAGTACAACATGGAGATCAATAATTGAAAAATAAAAAGGAAAAAGACTCTTAAAATTTTAGTTTAATACTACTTTTGAATTTTCTATTAAAAGTTAATATAGCTATACAATTTTTTTCCTAGGTTACTGTCTACAAACAATATATTATGGTACCATGACCGTAAAACTAGTCCTTTCTTGTTTTTGTCTGTTTAGTTTTGTTTTTTGCTAGAATCTTTAATATTATGCCTCATACAATTAATCTAAATGAAGACAAAGCATTGAGACAATCATAACTAAATGATTATGCTACTTCTCAAGAAACGTTATTAAAGCCAATCTCTGGCACTTACTGTTATTGGTAAATCCTGGTTATCACAGGTTGTAAGCTTTCTCTCCACTTCAATAATTGTATGGCCTTCAAAGACTTCACCAGACAATAGTTTCCAGTCTTGGTTTGTGTCTACAGCAGGTAAACTTAATTGTGTGGCAAAGCGATCCTGTACAACACAATGATGCTATTCATTTATTTGAAAACTTAGATCATTGATATTACTGACCTGAATTTGTATTTTGCCAGAGGCATCTGCCCATCCTGTCATCACATCTGATCCAATCATTTGCCCAGTTTTTGATAAACCTAGTCCCACCCACCCTCTGCTACTGGTATTAATTGCAAACTGGACCAAATCTTTACCAAGATCCACCTTCCAGTGTAGCACATAGCTGGGATCTTCATTAAAGGTGTGGCTGAAGGGATACTTGTCATGCAGGGCATGCCCACTATGGGACACAATGAATAATGCAGCAATGATAATAGCAGTCCAGGCAAGCATTTCTCTAGTCTGAATTGATGGCTAAAAGAGAACATCAATTTTATTATGTATGAAACTGTTATTTCAGCAAAGGTTCATTAATTTGTGAGCACATGGATGGCTAGCCACATGAGCAAAATAAACTGATTTAAATCATATAATTTAAAATTTTGAATTTCAATTAGCATCGGTCATGTGATTCCATCATTGCTGATAGTACAGCTGCAACATTGTGTTTTGCTGACATGTTTATTTTTGCGAAATGACATTGGGACATATTTTCAGAGGGTATTGGAAATAACAATAATTCTTTAATAAATGCATTCAGCTACTAATGCACTGGCTGGCAATACTGAGCTGTACTATCAGCAATGTTGCAGCTGCACTATCAGCAATGATGCAGCTGTACTATCAGCAATGATGCAGCTGTACTACCAGCAATGTTGCAGCTGCACTATCAGCAATGATGCAGCTGTACTACCAGCAATGTTGCAGCTGTACTATCAGCAATGATGCAGCTGTACTATCAGCAATGATGCAGCTGTACTATCAGCAATGATGCAGCTGTACTATCAGCAATGATGCAGCTGTACTACCAGCAATG
>WLWI01005403.1_pt1:5000-10655 | contig 10655 bp, 6 predicted proteins | sample 6701501 | NCBI WGS metagenome assembly WLWI01 (sample SAMN12718690, study PRJNA515312) | sponge metagenome | isolation source: marine sponge | host: Mycale hentscheli | place: New Zealand: South Island, Marlborough, Capsize Point | collected 2014-11-01
TCGATCAGCATATATTATCCACTCTAACTACTTGACAGGCTTTAATGCTCAGCTTGAAGTCCAATAGTGATTAGAGGAAGGGCAATACTAGGAAGGACAATACTCTGTTATCTATAATATGCTATATAGTTGCAGCAAATGGTCCAATAAAAAACAGAAACTTCACAACAACAAAAATTACACATAATGAATATTTGGTAAAGGGTAAGCGTAAGTGGAGATTACCATGGAGCATGTTAAACAAATCTGTTGATCAGTAATCAACCGTGGACAAATATTTGATGGCTGTAGTCAATAAGTTGAGCCTGACTGCTTTTACTTAGGTTTGCTTAGAGTCCTAGAGATAGAAATGCAAATAAAATAAGCAAAACAAGGCTATCTAGTATAAAATTTGCTTATTGTTGGTCCACATAATAACTTTTTAAGTTGTTTAGCTAACGAGTTGTGTTTGTGCTGCAGAACTTACTCTAGTTAGCTACTAACAATAATATTTTTGTGATTGAAGGGCATTATCAATAAAGTATTCGCTCTATTTCTTGTACAAGAATAAATGATCTAACCTCTGATCCCAGCTAAAGGATTGATTTCAGTAGTACTGTTGTCAATGACTGATCCACATCTTATGTTTGATACATTAAAATTTACTAACTCTGTACTATTAAAAGACAGAGTGCTATTAAAAGTGGTGAAAAGGTTGTCATTCATAATTCCTCGAGTCACTCCAGTATAATAATTAGTCACACCACCGAGCAGTATTTCATTGTATGGTGGGTTGGGTTCAGCATTGCCTCCATCATTCCTGGCTATCCTCATCTCAGATCCATTAACTATTGCATGCCAAAACAAGTTTCCCTGAATGGGTCCAGATAGACATGTGATGAGGAGCATACAGTCTTCATTATTCCCAGCATCTGATCTAATAAAAATCTGGATATTTCCTGAAAGTAAAGTCATATTGTGCACATCAATTAATAAATAATAGCTAAAAAAAACAAACAAAAAAAAAAACAGGTTGTATTAGATATTAGCTGTTATTAAAAGTACTGTTAGTTGCACAATTATGATACTTCAAGACTTCATGCACCACAGGTCTTATTGCTTGCTGGATTTTCTTTTCTCTCCTTTATTTGGTGTAGCTATTACATCTATTGAGTAATTACTGCTTCCTGTGCTCTAACCTTGTCCGTATTGTAAAATCAAAAGAATAATGACTGCAAATACTTTCATCCTAGGAATACCTCAGATAGTCAGAAACTGCAAATTGGATCAGACGAACAGTAGCACACCTCACTTGCATTTACCTTTATTTATACGACATGCCCACTAAAAGCGAATCAACATACACTACGGCAGTATGTTTGAATTTAAAATATGCTAATTACATGGTCACCGGCAGTTTTTCTCGTTTCATTTTAGTCAACTGGACATGTCCGACTCTAAAATATGCTAATTACATGGTCACCGACAGTTTCTCTCGTTTCATTTTAGTCAACTGGACATGTCCGACTCTAAAATATTCTAATTACATGGTCACCGACAGTTTCTCTCGTTTCATTTTAGTCAACTGGACATGTCCGACTCTAAAATATTCTAATTACATGGTCACTGACAGTTTCTCTCGTTTCATTTTAGTCCACTGGACACGTCTGACTATGAAATACGTTAATTACATGGTCCCCGACAGTTTTTTCATTTCATTTTAGTCAACTGGACACGTCTGACTCTAAAATAAGCTAATTACATGGTCACCGGCACTTTCTCTCGTTTCATTTTAGTCAACTGGACACGTCCGACTCAAAAATATGCTAATTACATGGTCACTGGCAGTTTCTCTCGTTTCATTTTAGTCAACTGGACACGTCTGACTCTAAAATATGCTAATTACATGGTCCCCAGGAAGTTTCTCACGTTTTATTTTTGTCCACGTCCGACTATAATATATATTAATTACATGGTCCCCGGAAGTTTGTCTCGTTTCATTTTTGTCCACTGGACACGTCCGACTTTAAAATATGCTAATTGGATGGTTACCGAAATTTCTCTCGTTTCATTTTAGTCCATTGGATACGTCCGACTCTAAAATATGCTAACTTCATTGTCCCCGGCAGTTTCTCTCTATGTGGGCTAATGGGTCGGGTGGATGTCTCACACTCCAGTTAATTATGCTTGCACCTGGAAACAGCGAAAGTAATGCTGCCACCAGAACTGTGGTCTTCTTTCTCACTTCCCAGCAAGTTGCTAGTAGCCTCCCCGTAGGTTAGGATAAGAAGTATTAAAACGTATTTTAATTCAAAGAGATAGCACCAGCAACGTATTACAGGTACAACCAAGACTAAAGATGACAGGAATGACTACTAGTTTAAATACACACATGAAACCACGCCTATCAACACACACACCAAACTCCTGTCATTCATAATATCAACACATAAACTACTGAACAACAACTAAATATAACTAACTGACTGATACTAAATATAACTAACTGACTGATACTAAATATAACTAACTGACTGATACTAAATATAACTATTACCAACTGACTGATATGTACACACATAAGTTCTGAATACACGCACACACACTTATTTTCATAGTTCGTTTACATCTTCATGTGGGCTGTTGGCCATGCCCATACTCTCATTACATTTTAGTCCACTGGACACGTCCAACTCTAAAATATGCTAATTACATGGTCACCAACAGTATCTCTCATTTCATTTTAATCCACCACTGGACACGTCTGACTCTAAAATATGCCAATTATATGGTCCCTGGCAGTTTCTCTCTTTTCATTTTTGTCCACTGGACATGTCCAACTATGAAATATGCTAATTACACAGTCCCCGGCAGTTTCTCTCGTTTCATTTTAGTCCACTGGACACGTCTGACTTTAATATATGCTAATTACATGGTCCCGGCAGTTTCTCTCGTTTCATTTTAGTCCACTGGACCTGTCCGACTATGAAATATCCTAATTACATGTTTCCCGGTAGTTTTTCTCGATTCATTTTAGTCCATACTGGACACGTCCAACTGTAAATTGTGTCTCAGACTAAGCCTATGGTGCAGAATCATTCCAGGTAAGTGGATTTATACCTGTGAGGAAGATATTAAAACATGGCATTCTAAAACTGGGCATTCTTATGATAAAACTAAACCTTTTGTCAATGTATTGATCCACAGCGTGTGGATGCTTTCCTGGTTGTTGTTATGTGGGTGATCTTTACCGACCAAGGGGGGTGGGTTGGTACAGGGTCTCTGTATAGCCTTTGAGTAGAATTTAATTTTGACATTCACATTTCAATTGTGTATGTAATAGTATGTGTATGTCACCATATGTACGCATAAATAACGCTGTTGTTGTCATCGTAGATAATCTCTATTACACTAAAATTGTATGTTTTATTTTACAAAAAATATTGATGTGATTTTATATATACAGTGTTGTGCTTCTGTAAGTGTCATAAATATGTATTTATATTCTTCTAGGAAATTGTTGTTGATCTTTTCCAACTTGACGATAGATGCAGTGATGCTCACTGTATTGGCTGAGATGACAGTCGCCTTGTGCCCAAGTTTTGTGTCACCTATGATGAAAGAACAGAAGATTTACTATCTATATCATTGAAACAACATAATTTATATATGGGGCTGAGTGTAAAAATTGCGTTACTTTTTTTGTTAGTTTGAAAAAAATAAAAGACAACTACCCAAACTAGTGACCATAAGAGAAGAGTTATTGCCTAGTTGGCAATCTGTAAAAAAAAAAAGGCTTCTTCATGAAATGGGAAAAGGTTATGGAGTCAAATTCACTGGAGAAAGAACCAGGGGTCTAAGAGGTCGTAGAAGAATTGAAATGTTCTGCCATATTTTGGTGGAATGGTTTAGACATTGTAACTCAGAGATAACGTGCTTTCAATTGGTATAGCTACAAATTTAGATGATGAAATTAGCTAACAGAACAGAACTTGGTATGAACAAAGAAGTCATTGAAAGCTAAATAAATTATGAGAAAAATCTTTACTGTAATACAGGACAATTGCTTGGGGTGGGAAATCCCATGTATGCCTGAGAAGTAACAAGAATGAACCAATTTATGGACTGAAAGCCAATAATAGTGACAATTGATTATTGACGATAGGCTATTCATTCACTTCTGATATTTTCATGTACAGTGCATCTATTACCTGAACTAATTGAAATGTTCCTAAAATACATAACAATAAAAGAAAAAAAAATGTTTTGCTGTTATTTTCATAAAGGACCCCAAAAAAAGCAATTCATTTTGGAAGCAAAAGCTGTCAAATAGAAATAGCACTCCAGTATTGGTGACGAATGCATTATCATCTACTAATATTGGAACCAATACTTCTCTATACTACCAACTCACACGGAAGAACATAACACTTACCACGCCATCACTTCAGCAGCGAGAGCTGGCGGCAAGAGCTCCTCCTCGCAGAGATAGCGATTGAGGTCAAAGGGGAATATCAGCTTTATAGTAGCATTTTGGGTGTGGTGGGTCAGAGATATTCGAATAATAAATAATAGAGGATGTGGGAACGCCCTATTTTGGAAGAGAGTCGACTCTAGTCAGTAAGCAAGGTATGGCGGAAAGCCAGCCGCAAGTTCGTACAAAGGTGAGCACATACTAGCTACGGCTAGCTGATTACTAAATCAAGTGTTTGTTAGCCTAGAACCAGCCTTCCCTATATAGCCCACTGTTTGTATAACTTTTACAAAAGGTTGAAAGAAGGGAAAACACTGCTACCTACACACATGCTTAGCTTAATTTTTTTTTATCACAACTAGAAAAAGGGAAATTAATGTCTGATCATTATATATAAGGCATCAACAACTGGATAGAGAGGGAAACTTATGTCTGAGCATGCTCATAAAGAGATGCCAGCTAACCTGAAAAAAGAGGGAAAGTAATGTCTGAGCATGCTCACACCCAATGCACTGGCAACTGGAAAAAAGAGAGGGTAAATTCCTGACCCCAACGTTTAAAATAGCATCATTTTTTACATTCCTGAAAGTGGCATATGGTAAACATTGAGCATTAAAACTTTAACGTAGTCCAACTGAAAAACGATATTTTATCAACTGCCGTAACATTTTCTCTTTTTTCTTTTTCTACAATAGCTCCTTCAGTGCAAAAAAAAATCGTTCTACTGAACAGAATTGAAAACCTATCTTTTCTGGTGCCTACTGTACATTTTTTAGCACAGAAAGAAACAGAACATTCTCTTATTATGTGTTTGCGTATTTGGAATATCATGTCATTATTTTGTGTTTGTGTTGTGTGCACATATTTACGCATTGTACCAGTTGTATGTTTGTGTGTTTGTTTATTTGTTTATTTCTCAGTATTGTTTTTACTATTTTTATATACTAAATATTGTATTGTATGTAAGCATTGTGTGAGAAATTATATGTTTGTGTGTTAGTATGTCACACAGTTGATATTGTTATCGTGTGTATACATTTCTGTAGATTATAGTGAGTAACATTGCATGTTTGTGTATAAAAGAATTGTACGAGGATTGGAAACACCCTGTAGCCAGTACAAAATAGGAGCAGAAATACTACGTGTTTCAGATTTTTGCCAACTTTCTCAATTTTTGTCTGCTCGAGTTTAAACGAGTTCTG
>WLWI01005404.1_pt1 | contig 10654 bp, 11 predicted proteins | sample 6701501 | NCBI WGS metagenome assembly WLWI01 (sample SAMN12718690, study PRJNA515312) | sponge metagenome | isolation source: marine sponge | host: Mycale hentscheli | place: New Zealand: South Island, Marlborough, Capsize Point | collected 2014-11-01
GTGAACGCTTTACCTAACTTACGTAATTAGAAGCGCGGGCTAAAACAGAGGTCTCACGTACCCCATAAACAGATAAATAAATATAGCGAAATCTCGATTGTGTTACCCCTGATAGTGTCTCGCTCGCCAATAAATATAGCGAAATCTCGATTGAGTTACCCCTGATAGTGTCTAGCTCGCTTCGCTCGCTCGCCAATAACATATACCGGATTTTGCATTATCCACCCCTAATACTGTCTCGCTCGCTATGCTCGCTCGCCGAATATAAAAAAAAATTTGTTGACAATCTTTGTTATTCGCAATGAAATGTTTTACTCACGATTGATTTTAGCCTACGCGTTAATGGTGACATAATACACCTGTGATGTCATTTGCACAAGTCATTGATACTAGACCTACCAAACCCTCTCCTTCCTCCCCACCCACCAATTTAAGGAAGGATAAGAGCCAGTCTAATAGTTTTGGTGGATAGAGTGTAATACTCCCTTCCAATGTGTTGTAGTGATTCTTCCCTTCAAGAAAATATACAACATCCACTTGACATCATGGTAAGTAATACAATCAGAAACACACAATTAAGTATACACTAGCAAGTACCCCACCACACAATGGCACCTGATGTACTAACTTGTACAAATTAGAAGTACTGTGGCATAAGGTAGTTTTATCCATGGTTTCCCTCTCTTATTCTCTTTCTTCCTCAGCCATCCCATCCCTGTTGATTTTCTTATTCTCTTTTAAACTCATGAATTCCCTCCTTCTCCTCTATCTACCTCTCCTGCTCCCCAGTATCTATCCTTTCTGTGTATTTTCCTTCACTTCTTCATTGAAGTAGTTACATCAGACAGCTCTTTCTCACCTATTTCTGTTTGTATTGAGACTTGCATTCTCCTACTTCTCTGCCTCTCTTATACCCATTATGGTTAACTACTGCCTCTCTTATACCCATTATGGATCACTACTGCCCCTCTTATACCCATTATGGTTAGCTACTGCCTCTCTTGTACCCATTATGGTTAGCTACTGCCACTCTTATACCTCTTACGGTTAGATACTGCCTCTCTCATACCCATTATGGTTAGCTGCTGCCTCTCTTATACCCATTACAGTTAGCTACTGTAGATGAAGACTCTTTCCAGCTCAGTTCAGTGACCCCAGTGTTCAGATATAGGGTACAATAGGTTAATGAGTCACTTCAAGCTCACTTAAGCTGTTAAGTCCTGACAGTTGTATGGTTTGCGTTCTCATGCTGATTGCAGGTTCAAATCATGATCAGGTCACTTTTTTTTCTCATATTTTCTTTTGTCAAAAAAGTTGTTCCCATTCAGGTAATGACGATGCTTTACCAATTCTGATCAGCTCATGAATTGTACATAAATACACACACTTGTCATCATCATCACGGACACACAAGCATCTTACTAGATTGTATATTTATGTGCTCTATGAATATTAACAATGCTGTGTATATATTAATGTCTTGATACAAGTGTATAAAACATCACAGGTTGAGTCAAAGAGAAACACTCTGCTACAACATCCATTAGTTAATGCTTACCTGAAAATTGAATGGAACACATTTGGACGCTGGGTGTACTTCATCCAAGTCCTTTTTTATATGCTGTTTCTGGGATTCTTTTCTGCTCTAACTCAAGTTATTCCACATCCCATCACAGAGGAACAATCCAGTAAGTATATCTAATTTATATGTGCATCAAGAATATTTCAGTAGTCAGTATAAAATGTGTAACAATTCATGACTGCCTTAATTTTAATTTGAAATTGAAGTCTATGTCCCTAAAACAATTTGCTATAATATAGTCAATTGTAACATTATGTTTACAGTGAGAGAGTGAAGCAAGCTACACACTATCAGGAGTAAGGCCATACAAAGTTATTTATTAATTTCTCAAGCACTGCTCGCTTCATTTTTCAAAAAATTGCTTGTTGAAGAATTTTATACATTTTCAATGCGAAACTTCACTACTTTCAACTACGTTAACTTCTCTGAGCATAAAGCAAACTACATCGCTGGCTACAAGAAATTATTTGCTCATGTGATTATGATGTGATGCTAGGGGGCGTTACCCACAAAAGCTGGTACTTATGTGGAGCTGAAGCTTTGCGATTTCTCAAGAATCAGCCCGAAATAAAAACAACGTAGCACATAAAAGGTCTTAAATCGTCATTATGAGTAAGTTTATACCTAAATGAACAGTTAATTGTCAGTAATCACAAAATCAAAGTGTAACAGACAGGCAGACAGACAGACAGACAGACAGACAGGATGACTACTATAACCCTCTCGCGCATGCCCGCTGAGGGTTAATAAGTCTTATGTTAGAGTTAGGCTCAAACCTGTGTAGTAAAGTAAAAATACTTTATTTTCAAGCCATAAAACATGCAGTTAAAGGAAACCATTGTATTAAAGACTGTTTACCAGACTTACTGTAAAAATTCAGCCATTTCATAGTAGCAGGGTGCTTTTAGTCGAAAGCTACCAGACATTTGCACAGTCATTCATCAGCTAACTTACGGCTGTATACTCATACTTCTAGAAAACAGAGCCTGTTTCAAGAGTTGAATGTACTGCAGAAGCAACCATTAATTCAAAAAATAAGGTTAAAGAGTTGTAGGGAATTATAATCCGTTTACTTCTTCTCGACTCGAGTTCTATCAATCAAGTTAGCTAACAGCAGTCTGACTTTAAGTTGTTATAATATTGGTTTCTAAGACAGAACTAAAATGAGAATAATGATACACTGCTTAAATATGAATTTGTGAATAATGACGCAGTTATTTAACTGTCCAATCAAATAAATACACAAGTGATGGAGCGAGGACGAACTGGCTTGACGAACATCGTACCCTGCAGCAGAAGTACTCAACTCACAGTGTGCAAACTAAAATACAATAATAATGATGATTTAAAACATAGGTAGCTAGAATGATTATGTTCATGTGGAGTGGTTCTCCACATTTCCCTCCTCCAGACTTGATGCCGTCCTCGACATGCACTTATCATGTTCCCAAGATTGACGAGACAAGCCATTGGCATTTCCGTTTCTAGTCCCTAGCCTAAAGTGAACTTCAAAGGTAAAATCTTGAAGGAAGAGGGCCCAGCATGCAAGCTGCTTATTGGGTGATCTTTGTCTTGTCACTGACCTACCGATGTTGAAAAATGAGCGTCATTTGTTGTTCAAACTGCTTGGTGAGTGTTGGCGACCCTGACAGCATGTGAAGGCAGGAGTTGCAGAGGTCAGGCAACCCCTGATTTAGCACTCTTTTTACAAGAACTTGTTAATTGGTGCTTGTTTGTTCCGTAGTGTTTTGTGTGCATTGGACTGTACTTCCTGTCTGTCTGATTCATTATATTGTTTTCAGTTTTTTCTCTTTTCTGTTCAGTTAGTCATTTTCTGTCTATCAATCACTTGGTACTATATTGAACAATCTATAAACCATTAACCTGACAAGGGTGGGTGCTGGTATCCACTACGGAAGGTTAAAAATCTTATAGACAGCGCTTGCAGCGACAAGCATTTTAGGAATAGTTCTGGGATTTACAAACCCTGACCTACGACTTCTAGAAGCCCTGCAGGCGCTATCAGTGAGCATTTCTTGTTTCCTTTCTTCATCTTCTCGTCTTTGTTGATCCCATTTTTCGTCAATCCTCTTTCTTCCCTCGTCTCGACATCTTTGTTCTCGCATCATACACTGAAACATAGTAATCATGTCACTATGTGGCTTTAACTAGCCATCTCAGATTGATTACTATCAATTACCTCTGTCACTGCAGGCGACTGATCCTCCATCACATTGGACTCCCTTTGTCTGAGGTTTCGCGAAAAATGAAACGATTCTGTCCACTCCACTGGACCTTTGTTTGTTGTTTCGGTTGTTATCTCTGGCACTGGACCATCCAATTTCCAGACGTCCAGTATCGCTTGTCTCACTGGAACATTCCGACGCTGTTTGCTAATCTCCCAGCACTCGTTCTCCAGTTTGGCTGTATTTTTCTTCTCCAGAGTAGTTCGGGTTCTCTAGGTCTTACTTTGCCTTCAACCTGAACCACCGCTGCCACCAAATGTAGGGAATTACAATCCTTTTACTCCTTCTCGACTCGATTTCTGTCTATCAAGTTAGCTAACAGCAGTCTAACTTTTAAGTTGTTATAATATTGGTTGCTAAGACAGAACTTAACTGAGAATAATGATACAGTGCTTAAATATGAATTGTGAATGACGTTATTTAACTGTTCAATCAAATAAATACGCAAGGTAACTAAAATAAAATAATGATGATATAAAACACAGCTAGCTAGAGTTATTATGTTCATGTGGGGTGGTTCTCCACAAGAGTAATATTGTGGTTAGCTAATATGGATTTACTTGTAACTTCTTTAGTCCATTTTAAGCTTAATTGGTGAGCGAGCGGAGCGAGCAAGACACTCTCAGGGGTAACACAATTGAAAATCGGGGATGTTTGTTTGTTTATATGTGTGTGGACATACGTATGTCATTTAGTACTTTGACCCTCACGTATTTTTGTGTTCGCTCCGTGTTCGACCCTGTCCCAAACTTCACTAAACAGAATTCTCCCGTTTAGTAATCATTACCCATATCACCTTAGAAATTGAATTGTTTACCGCTTTGAATTATTTTGCGGGTGCAGTTAAAACTCAAAAAATTATGGGAGTTCCATTTCTATTCGAGTTAGTGGCGGTGGTAAGTTAATACGCTACGTCACAGTTAGCTATAAGCCCTACGTAACAGTATTTACTTGAAAATTCATTGTCCACTAGACGAACCACGAAGGTAAGTCTTGCGTAGGTATGTTCAGTTGTGTGAAAGTATTGTACATTACAACTACTATTAAGAATATCACAAAGAAAAGTTTAAATAACGTGACTTGATTTTGTTTCTTCTTTTTCAATTCAAACAGTTGCAGGGAGCGGTTACTATGGCATTGAACCCCTTTACCGCATAAACGTAATTTAAAAACTCGACTTTATTTTAGTAGCTTGAGTAGTAGTAGTTAAAATCAACCGTTAACAATAGTGTAGTTTAAGGCTCGCTCGCTATTTGTGCTCAAGCACACCACTAGTTTATTATTTTTTATCTAAAACTACAAGCTTATTCACAATTTGCACAAACACACACCGATAGTTATACTAGTGGTGCGCTCGAATAGCGCAAATGCATGGCGAGCGAGTAAATATATGAGTATAGGTAAAGATGATTTGTGAAGGAAAACACTAAATAATAGCAATGATTAGGCATGAAGAGTTAACAATAACAGAATTACCTGAATAAACTTCGAAAGCAGTGGCAAAGAAGCGCAGCTTGGCAATTTGCCATTCAGTCTTTCGCCAAGAAGAGAGTAGCTATAAACTTTTTGGTTGAAACAAAGTTGGTAAGGCAGTGCAGCAGGATTCTCCGTGCTCGTTAATTGAAAAATACTGGAACTGTGAACGCTTTACCTAACTTACGTAATTAGAAGCGCGGGCGAAATTTTTTGACGTACGCATACATACCTACATATATTATATATATATATATCTGAAATCTCAATTGAACACGACTGATAGTCAGCTTCGCTCGCTCGCTGAATAAATAATCCACCTTACTTGCATAACCCACTAAGGCTAAAGAGTAAATTTCCTCAGTATTAAAGAGATTTGCATTTGTGGTCTTTAACTACTTTTACTCGCAACATTTAGTTATAAACAAATTACGTACATTTTTTTCAAAATCAGGTTGCAAATATAGTCACTAGAAACCTGGTATATCCAAACTAATTGTGATTAAGTGTTTATTATATCAAATTGTGTCATTTAACCCTCAGCGTGCATGCGTGAGAGGGTTATAGTAGTCACCCTGTTTGTCTGTCATGCTCTAATTTTGGAGATTACTGATATTACTGTTGAGATAGGTATGAACTTACTCAGATTAAAACTTTTTAATGTGCTAAAATATTGACTGTTAAAAAGAGAAAAATGTTCTTTCTTTCTTTTTTTTTTTTTTTAGTACTAGCTTTTGTGGGTAATGTCCCTATCGTCACATTGTAATCAAATAATTTCTTGCTGCCCTCTGTTGTTTTGCTGCACATATATTAAGAAGTTACGGACTGCTGTAAATTGGAGTTTCGCGTTGAGGATATATACCGGTGAGTGTTTCTAGCCGGTTTAGCTTCTTCTCTTATGAAGACACCATTTACATATACTGTTTCATTGCTCGAGCTATATTGATACCTGATAGAATAGTCAAGCAGGACTTGTCTGTTATAAAGAATCCTGACCTTCAATGAATCTCTAAATAATTATGGCTGATGGTATTATTTTTAATGTGCTAGTATTTATATATGGTACATGTTGGTGTAGGAAGTTCCACTGACTGCTCTGGCTATTGGCCACACCCTCCAGAATCTACTGGCATTAGTCACGCACATACAACTAGGAAGGTAACACATTGTTTAGTCAGCATTTTTAATCTGCCAATTTCACTCAACACACAATATGCACACTATCATTTGGTACTCTACTTTCAAACACTGTCCAGACAACACAAGTGCTGTACTATAACTCTACATTCACATGTGGGATTAACGGGGTTTTGTTGGGTTTTTTTGTTTGTTTGTTTTTGTTGTTGTTGTTTTTTGTTGTTTTTTTAACCCTTCCTTGTGTGAGATTGTCCAGAACTCTTAGTCATACATTTCTCATTCACCATATTTAATACATTAGTAGCTAGCGCATGTGATGGGGTAATGAAATTGACAACCACTGGGAAAAGACTTGGGGCTTAGCAAGCCACGGGACATACTAGTGCTTGATTCAGTTTACAGTAGGATGTCAGTTATCCAAACACTTCAGTTAACTGAACACCCTAAATCTAATAGTAGCACATGCAGACGTGAAGAATTGCTTGGCCACACCCCTTCATTAGTGTTTTATTACATTTTGTACGGTGTTCAGTTTAAGTGAATTTTTCAGTTACCTGAACAACTCTCAGTCCCAACATGTTCAGACAACTGACATTCTACTGTATTTTGTAAAGTGCTACTTATAGCAGCATCCTAAGCTAGCTCACTAACTATTAGTGCTGCAGCACACAACCACTGGTATTATACAAGTGTTCACATGTAGGAGTGGCCCTTTTGACTGCCATCCTGAACTCATGAGCTACAGAAGTTTTGACAGGACCACCAGACAGACCAAATCATCTACAGATGCAGACGACAGTCGGCCTCCTAATATATCTTACGCCACTGACAAGCACAGCGGTAGCCACGATGAGGAGTCGGACAGTGATGAGTGGGAGGAAGAAGAGGCATCTACCTCCTCTGTGCATGGACCATTTGCCATCGACAGCACAGAATGGGAAGACGTGGCGCTCTCACCAGCCGAAGCTCTCATGTTTGAGGAGGAAAGGAAAGCAGCCTTGAGGCTGCAGGCTGGAGGACCTGCGGTGGAACTGAAGGACGAGTTTGAACGGCGGGTGTGGCGACTGGATTACGACAGCACGTACGCCGACATGAAGGCGTTGGCCAACATGAGCAGTGTGAGGAGGTCCCAGGTTGCTGCTGCCTCCAGCACAGGTCTGCTGCAAAGCCAGCACAAGGCAGAGCCACAAGGTGGGAGGGCAGCAGAGACCAAGGAAGGCGAGCCTTCTGCAGGCGTCACTGCCAGTCTATTGGGAACTCTGAGCAGCTTATGGTCATCAACATTCGGAACTAAATGAATTAAGATCACAATTGTAAAATTTTGACTTGGACAATCCAGAACTCAACTCTCCATTCAAATTGCATCCATTATTGTACAATTATTATCAGAGATACTGCACTGTGTGAATAACTGTACTTGCTATATATTTGTGTGAAACAATTGCAGACATACTAGACGAGTATTAGCAGCAAGTGCTAAATATTGACTTTATAGTTGTGTTGTCTAGTCATTAACAGTACTGGTAGCTTAAATAGAAAACCAGCCAGTTAATTTTATGGTTCTGTGGTGAAAAATATAATCAATATCTACAGTACAATTCTGCATATGACCTGCAGCCTCTTCATTTATTGAGTATCAGTAATGTTAGATTCAACAAGTGTAAAATGATTATTATACAACTAAAGATGGTGTGAGTGGATTGGGATGAAAACTATCAGTCGTCATCTTCAGAGTCTGAATCTTTGAGAGCTTCCTTGGCATACTGCTCAGCTTCAGTCTTCACATCCTCAGGCACCCACTCATGCTTGCCACCAGTTGCTACACCAGCAGAACACACACACACACACAACACAAATATAATACACAAGTACCAGGTTAGATTGATTAGTGGGTTAATAATTTTAAATTAAATAATTTTGTTGTTGTTGTTGTTAGTTTTATTCCTGCATGTGAAGGTCATACATAGTCAACAGTGAACATAACCTTACAGAAAAGTATATAGACTGGTAGTGGTCTCAGAGAACGCTGTAGACTGGGTGACACCTTCTGGATGTGATTCATGGTTTCATTTTTATTTTAATTGTCTGAGGGGTTCAGTTCAATCAAAACCCACTCCCTCCTCTACCTCTTCCCTATTCTCACCCCCAGGGAGAAAGTGCACCATCAATGGTGCTAATACTATTTTAAAATTATATATCAATATATAGAGAGAGAGATTTATTTACAGTTTACTACTTATTGGCGAGCGAGACACTATACAGTGGTGTCAAATTGAAAATCGGGAATATTTGTCTATATATGTGTGGACGTATGTATGTTATTTGTACTTTGACCCTCGCGTATTTTTGTGTTAGCTCGGTGTTCGACCCATTCCCAAACTTCACTAAACAGAATCTTCTGGTTATCGATCATTACACGTATCATCCTAGAAATTGAATTGTTTTGAATTCTTTTGCGGGTGCAGCTAAAACTCAAGAACTTACCGGAATTCCATTTCAATTCGATTTGGTGGTGGTGGTAAGTTAATACGTTATTTGTCATAGTTATAAGCCCTACGCAGCAGTATTTACTTGAAAATTCATTGTCCACTAGACTAACATGAAAGTAAGCCTTGTGTAGGTATGTCCAGTTGTGTGAAAGTATTGTGTTACACTAAGCTAAAGAATATCACAAAGAAAACGTTTAAATAACTTAACTTGTTTTTTTTGTTGCTTTTTTTTTTCTTCAATTCAAACAGTAGTTGCAGGGAGTGGTGAAACCCTTTACCGTAATTTTTTTTAGTAGGTCAAGTGTTAGAAGTTAAAATTATCGTTTAACAATAGTGTAGTTCTCGCTCGCCATTTGTGCTCAAGCACATCACTAGTATGTATGTTGGCACTAATTATGCATTCTTTTTAGGGGAGGGGAAGGTGGTCCATGTGTCAAGAAGAAGGACTTACCTTCTCCCACCCAGCTCATCTCCAGCACAAACTCCTTGTCCTTGACTTCATCGTGGACTGTGTATATGCTACAAAGAATAAATAGGAAGGGAGTTTAATTAATGCACACCACAAAAATTAGCATGTGAACCCTTTACCCTATTTTTACTACTTAAGTTCCAAGAAAAAAATATCATGCACACCACAAATTATCATTTTACTCCTTTAGTAAAGACATATTCAAATAAGAGCAAATTAAATTATAAGTACATCTGAGACCACCTATTCCTTACATTTTAGCCACCTCCTTTACCAAATCCTTGCACGTCATGTCCTTAGTTTTCAGCTTCTCTATTTCGGTTTTCGCCGCCTGCTTGGCCTTGCCCACAGCACAGCCAAAGTAACCCTGAAATATCCACCACCACCACACTATGTCATCATAAATCTTGTTTTTAGAAAAGTTTATTAGGCAAAGTTGCCACTAAAACCTCGTCAATAACACTATATAAACGATAATACAGTAATAGGAAAAAAGTAATGAAGTAGCACAATAGATGTTTTGATGTTGTGACCTTTGCTGTTATAATCAAAAATGAAACGCTGACAATTAAAGCACGGCAGTGATGATAAGACTGAGCACACGTGTATGAATAGAGAATGTGCAGCTAAATGAGTCTGCCAATGGAGTGTTCTTCTTGTGGAAGGCTAGAGCCGGAACACAAACTAGTAAACCCTAATTCCATATATTGCTCTCCTTGAAATTTAGATATTACAGCCTCCCACCAAAACAATTGAATGTTTAATCTTTTAAAACTAGCTCCACCCTTTTTTTTACCCATGATACGCCTGACGGCTCAGCAAGATACAGTTGGGGACCATCTTCCTTATTGTAGGAACCGAACATCAAGCTGGAACCAAACGGACGGACAGCTCCATACAGCGTGAAGATATGCATGAACCCAGACACTCGATCCACCAAATGCTGCACATAAAATACAATAATACTACATGTACTATATATAGTACACATTTCTGCCAATGATAGTACATGTATCATGTATAGTACACATCTCTGCCAATAATAGTAGATGAACTATTATAGTACACATATCTGCCAATAATAGTAGATCAACTATATATAGTACACATATCTGCCAATAATAGTAGATGAACTATATATAGTACACATATCTGCCAATAATAGTAGATGAACTATATATAGTACACATATCTGCCAATAATAGTAGATGAACTATATATAGTACACATATCTGCCAATAATAGTAGATGAACTATA
>WLWI01005407.1_pt1 | contig 10651 bp, 12 predicted proteins | sample 6701501 | NCBI WGS metagenome assembly WLWI01 (sample SAMN12718690, study PRJNA515312) | sponge metagenome | isolation source: marine sponge | host: Mycale hentscheli | place: New Zealand: South Island, Marlborough, Capsize Point | collected 2014-11-01
GACTATTCACACCTTCATGTGTACATCTGGTCACCGAGTGAGCGCTGACTATTCACACCTTCATGTGTACATCTGGTCACCGAGTGAGCGCTGACTATTCACACCTTCATGTGTACATCTGGTCACCAAGTGAGCGCTGACTATTCACACCTTCATGTGTACATCTGGTCACCAAGTGAGCACTGACTATTCACACCATCATGTGTACATCTGGTCACCGAGTGAGCGCTGACTATTCACACCTTCATGTGTACATCTGGTCACCGAGTGAGCGCTGACTATTCACACCTTCATGTGTACATCTGGTCACCGAGTGAGCGCCGACTATTCACACCTTCATGTGTACATCTGGTCACCAAGTGAGCGCCGACTATTCACACCTTCATGTGTACATCTGGTCACCCAGTGAGCACTGACTATTCACACCTTCATGTGTACATCTGGTCTACACCTTCATGTGTACATCTGCTGCTATAACTCATTCCTTCATTATGCATCAATATTTACATTAACTGTGTGTTGACAGCCACGCCCACATTCAGATCTGGTGTGATCTCATCGATTCACACGTGTACGTGATGAAGAGGTGGATACTGGATTATCTGGCAGACAGCAAGTGAGACTACTCTAATTATTGCACGCTTTCATGCACAATGAAATTGAAAACCTAAACACATCCAAGAAGACACATTTAATAGATTACACATTTGACACTAACACAAATAGACAACACATTGACACTAACACAGTTGATAGGTAACACGTTGACACTAACACAGTTGATAGGCAACACATTGACACTAACACAGTTGATAGGCAACACATTGACACTAACACAGTTGATAGGCAACACATTGACACTAACACAGTTGATAGGCAACACATTGACACTAACACAGTTGATAGGCAACACATTGACACTATAACACAGTTGATAGGCAACACATTGACACTAACACAGTTGATATGTGACACTGACACAGTTCATAGACACGCCCATTAATGGTATATATTTGTGTAGAAGTTTGTCGTCAGTAAAAGGGGAGTTATTGCCTCATCTAGTTCAGTGTCAGTCACGCCCACCTTCCAGCGCCACTGTAAAGGGTAAGGTATGGGTTGGTTGTAACGACTATTCATTACCAAGTTATTATTGTAGCCATGACAACTGTAGCACGCTCGTACTTGGATGAAATAGAATGTAAGGCTTATGCTATGTCATCTACTAGCACGTGCAACAGAGGTTCTCAGCAAGCATGCCACGCCCACTTTGTGAAGGGTGTGGCCTGTGTACGTGCTAACACAATCTCTACTTACTTTGATGTCAACAGACTGGTCTCTCATAGTATGGCAGAGTTCGGAGTTCAAAAACCAGCTGGAAGACACAAAGTAAAGTACATTTGTATCTAGTGGTGATAATGATGTGTGGGCATGGCAACCTATACTTTGTGTATAGAGTGTGGGATCAGATAGTGTTGTTTCTAAAGAAGGTGTGGTCCTCGGTGAGAAGGTGTCCATCAAGCATTCATGTGTAGGAAGCCATTGTCATATTGGGGAGAAGACTCGTGTGGTGAACTGTATCATCATGGATCATGTCTACATTGGAGCCAAGTAAGACGGGAGGGGACAGATAGGGAGGAGGTAAGGATCATCACAGCGAATAAGGATAACTCAGTTATCTTTTAATCCTTGTCTGTTCTTTGGTATGGGAAGATCACATTAAAGCAAGGAATAGGTAGTGGTCATCATGTGAGATGGGTGGTGGTCATCACGTGAGATGGGTGGTCTGTGTTTAACTGTGTTACAAGGTTCTATGTTATGTTTAGCTGTACAACAAGGTTCTGTGTTGTGTTTAACTGTGTTACAAGGTTCTATGTTATGTTTAGCTGTGCAACAAGGTTCTGTGTTGTGTTTAACTGTGTTACAAGGTTCTGTGTTGTGTTTAGCTGTGCAACAAGGTTTTGTGTTGTGTTTAACTATGTGTTACAAGGTTCTATGTTATGTTTAGCTGTGCAACAAGGTTCTGTGTTGTGTTTAACTATGTGTTACAAGGTTCTGTGTTGTGTTTAGCTGTGCAACAAGGTTCTGTGTTGTGTTTAACTATGTGTTACAAGGTTCTATGTTATGTTTAGCTGTGCAACAAGGTTCTGTGTTGTGTTTAACTATGTGTTACAAGGTTCTGTGTTGTGTTTAGCTGGTTCTGTGTTGTGTTTAACTATGTGCTGTAAGGTTCTGTGTTGTGTTTGGCTGTATGTTACAAGGTTCTGTGTTGTGTTTAGCTGTGTGCTGTAAGGTTCTGTGTTGTGTTTGGCTGTATGTTACAAGGTTCTGTGTTGTGTTTAGCTGTGTGTTACAAGGTTCTGTGTTGTCAAGCCATTCACGACTTGAAGATCATGTGACTCTCAAGGAATGTCAAGTAGGTGCAAGGTTCACAGTCACCAAGGAAGGTAAATGAAATGTATGTGTGTACCCACATTCAGTGTGTGTGTGTGTGTGTGTGTGTAGCTGACCTGCGGAATGAGAGTCTGGTCGTAGGTGGTGGTATGGATTTCTAATTTTACAAGTGATATTTCGAAAGATATGATTTTAACATAAAATTAGACATGAACTATTTCTATACATGAAGTGTTCTGTACAGGTGGGCTATATATATGAATGTTAGCATAATAAACAGAATGTCATCGATGAACCCTAACACACCAAAGACACTCTCCGGCAGAATGTCCAGAGGAGATATGATATATAGCACCATGACAACCATAATGTAACCTAGATACATCCGCCAACAAAGGCGTGGTCCTCGAATGCTCCACAACTCCTCCCACAAATGGCGCAGTAGAACAGGAACATCGTATACGTAATGCTGCAACTAAAAACATACGTTCGATAAGTCAAAGTGTTCACACAATAGTTGTCCATTTGTAAGTTCTCATCTACATTCCTAAATTGAAAGATCACGTCTCAATTCCCAATTCACATTCCACTTCACTCCAAATTCCCAGACTTTGAGGTCTCGTTTTCAAATTAGAGTGTCCCAAATTTCATACATGATTAGCCTATGTAGAAATCCCAAACTTAACACCTCTTCGTTCCATACCATACTGACATGGTCACCATTCCATATTCCCATACCTGTGGATTTCTGTTCCAGATTTTCATTCCTGTTTCCTATTCCCATACCTACATTACAAATCCCACACTCACTAATTTCGTTACAAATTCCCAACCTTCTAAATTCCATTACTTCTTACTGATATTCCATTCTAAACTCACTTCTATGTACATGTCTACATTCCATTCCTATTTGCATTTCTACATTCCATTCTTACTTACTGGTCTCCATTCTCCTGCCATTCTACTATTGTAGTCTTGTATCTCGGTCTGTACGTTGTCAGGGAAACGGGAACCATTGTGGGCATTTTGTAACAACAAACTCACCTAGGTATTAACAAACAAACAATGAATGGAATTGATTAACAAGTGAAACTACATACTTGACTAGTTGTAGTTTACATTCTCTACAACACCCTTAGCAATTAGAGACATACGACATACAACATTGACATGACTATGCTATGCACAATGGCCGAACCCTCAGTGCTTTAGGGTGTGGCTATGCCTACTCTGCATCTGCTAGCAGTTGCCAATGCTGTAGGTATAACTTGCCCACCAGCAAGATGTGCCATATCACACGAGGTCTACAAGCTGCACTTTGAACCCTGGCGAGTGAGGTAACCTGTAACGTTTGATGTTCCCCACACTCCACAGATGTATGCTACTACTGAAATATTAGATAGTTCCAGTCTTACGTAATCTAATAAACAAGAGATTTAGTAACTCTAGTCTTACTTGTCTTCTGCACACAGGACATCTAGCTGGGTGTGGCCACTGGTCCAGTCTCCAATACTGCAAGATGCAGTGGGCACAGAAGGTGTGTCCACAGTTGGTAACTACTCCATGCTCCATTCTGGGGTCCAGACACACAGGGCAGCGACTGTCTACACCAGAACCGGTTCCCACTGACCCAGGACTGCCGCCAGACTGGCCCGACCCAGAGACATCAGATGTGTTATTATTGGCACCAACTATTCCTCGCCTGCCCCGCCTAACTGCCGCTACCTGCTCCACGGAGTCAGGGTGCAAGTTAGAGGGCCTGGACCTCACGTACATTACTAGTACCCATAGTAATAGACAGCCAGCTGAGAAGGTGACCGCACACTGCAAGACTTCATCTCCAAACCCTTCGAACACGTTCGCCATCATGAATAACGCGAACGGTGTGCAAATTTTTGTTTACTATATAGCACAAATGGGCGTGGATTAGTTTCGGGTAAAGGTCGTCTCAAACGTTGCAAGTTGTTACAGTAACGGAGATGGTGTCCACCATTACTGGAGACACTCTAGAGAGTTAAATGAAGATCCCGAGAAACGAGGAGAACAGATCAAAGAGTTCCGTGATAAGCTGGAAGCATGGCAACCCAACCCCGAAGACCCACTAGAAGATAATTTACAACTATCTGGTCTAGAAGATGATAAATTCTTATTGCGCTATTTGCGAGCTCGCAAGTTCGACATAGATAGAGCTGTGACGTTGTTCGTCAACTACTTCAAATTCCGAGCCAAGTACAAGGCTATCCTGGGGGAGGTGTGTCCAAGAGCTGCTGCTGACACCCTCCAATTAAACTTGGCATCAGTTCTCCCTCACAGAACTCCACAAGGCAGCAAACTGCTCTCTCTCAGGTTTGGAAGAGCTGATCTGGACAATCTTCCCTTTGGAAGTCTATTGGCCATGTTACTAGTCATTCTGGACAAGTTGATAGAAGATGAAGAAACACAAGTTCATGGGATAGTTCTGTGCCAAGACTTGGAAGGTTTGACCTTTATGAAGATGATGGGGTTACTCAGAAAGGAGCACTTCTCCCGTGGCATCTTGTTTGAACTGTTGCAGGTGAGTTTAGATAATGACCAAACATACACACACACACACACACACACAAATGCAAATTCTCTTGCTGCCGCTAGGCGGTCACGTGCACCTGGCGGAGCCAGGATGCATGTGCACTAATCAGGCATTGTGAGCCATGCAAGCAAAGTTCCTGGAGCCGGGCTAGGAACTCGCAGGAGAACAGACCTTTCCTCACAGCAAGTGGTGTGGGCACCCGAAGTCACCTGGACCATTGCTGTTGCATGAGGAACACAGCTGGGTGGGGACTGGTGGGGCTGGTGGGAGGCAGATGGAAAATCAGATGGAAAATTTGCCTGAGTTGGGCTTGAACAGGACCTCCTGAGCCCAGGACACAACCGGCCACTACACCACACAGCCACCACACACACACACACACACACACACACACACACACACACACCTGTTGGAAGCAAGTGTACACACAGATAGGCTAAGCATACGCCATCAGCCATTGTAGTGGTTGTGTCTTTGGCTCAGGGCCTGAGTAATAAGACCCACTCTGATAGATTTTCCTTTCCATCTGGTTTTCTTCCTCTGCCTCCCCACCAGTCCACCCAGCTGTGATTGGGGACCTGGCATTGCTGGGGTGCAAATTCAAGGTCTTTTCTCATGAAACAGCAATGGTCCAGGTGGGACTTTAGGTGCCCACACCACTTGCTGTGAGGAAAAGCCTTCCTAGCTTGGCTCCAGGAACTTTGCTTGCATGGCTCACAATGCCTGCTTAGTGCACAGGCATCCTGGTTCTGCCAGGTGCACATGACCGCCTAGCAGCAGCGAGAGAAATGGCATTGTTATTATTAGTGTGTATATGTGTGTGTATGTATGTGGTGCAGGAGAGTTTCCCAGGCAGACTGAAAGGCTTCCACCTGCTCCACCAGCCTTGGTACATCAGTATAGCACTTAATGTTGTCAGACCTTTCATGAAGCAGAAAACTAAAGACAGAGTAAGTCTAAGGTCAAGCAAGCTCACAAGTCAAACATACATACATACATACATACATACATACATACATACATGCATACATACATGCATACATACATACATACATACATACATGCATACATACATACATACATACATACATACAGGGTTTCATACAGAGGTAGGGGCGCCCTGGGATCTCCTCCCAGGTTGAGTTCTCCCCCACAGAATTTCATGAAATAAATTAATAATATTTACTACTTAATGGTATTCTGTGGTTATGATTTATAATGGTATTCTGTGAGTTTGTTGTTTGTATATATCTAATAGTTGGTGAAAGTTCACTTCAGTTAATTGAGGTCCTTCAATTACAATACACATTAGTCTTCCAAGATTGGTGTCACTAATTCTAGACCTGAGACTATTTTTAATTAAATGGGTGTGGTTTCATTAAAATTGGGTGTGGTCAATCAAACGTGTGGGCCCCTCCTTCCTAAACTCTTCCCCCATGAAACCCTGCATATATATATATATGTTCCACCCTAGATACCTAAACAATGATATTTTTAGGTACATGACACTCTGACTCATGTAACAAGTACTATATAATATATGTATATATTATAATATAAACACAAATACTCACACGTATATGCACACACACAAATGTTATTTTCTTTTTGAAACATTAGTCCTAGAAGTTAAATGCAGAATGAATCATAACAATGAGTCCAAAATAAATGTACTGAGATGCATGCTCATCAAAACAAAAATTAAATATAAAGAACATAATAACCAATTTTCCCTGTTCTAACTGCTAATTAAAATCTAATAACTAGTTCAATATGAAGATGTTCACAAGTCAAAGTCTTTGTACCTACGTAGTTGGATGAATTCTTAAAAGGAAAGGAGGGTTCTATATATATAATTATAGAGAAACATATCTACTATGTAGTTACCATAATGGTATATTCATCTGTCATTGTGGTTTCAGTTTTAAGAAGGACAAAGACAATAGACCTAACGAGGTCGAAAAGTCTTCTACTGAACCAATTATACCCAAAAAAAAAAAAAAAAAATGAAAGAATTTATAAGACTAACAAGGATTTTTAGGTCTTTTTAGGGGGGATTTTGTTCCCCCTGAAAATGGTCTTTGGTTCCCAGAAAATTATGACCTCCATGGTGACATTTGCCACAACATTTCATCAATAGCGTGAAAACGAGAAACTTTCTTAAATTAAATTTTGAAAAAAGAGTGGCTTTGACCCCTCCCAAGTTTGTTTCTAACAATACCTTGAAATAATTTTAAACAATGTAGATCAGAAACCACATACATAGCTCACGTAAATAATAAATAAGTGATTACACACTAATCATCAATATTTAGTATTTTCCATGGACAGTTTTAGGCCATGTAAATCGCCCTATACAACAATACATAACCATTCAGTCCTACATAGAAAAAGACAATGAGTTTCAATAGGTCATTATTTTAAGCAGCTAGCTATCATTTTATTGTGTGAAAAATTAGGTGACTAGGACTGATACCAAAATATTCCTAGTAATGTACCAGACAAGCCAAGATAAAATACTATATTCCCCATGCAATTTTTTATGTCTGTGTGCGAATTCATAATTAAAAAAAAAAAAGAATGACACGAGGAAATCATTTGAGGCTTTCGGACTCAAATTACAAGACCTCTACTTTCACACACGCTAGAACAAACCTTTTCTACAGGCAACTGATTCAAAATGTATGTCCATCATGACAGTACCCTTCTCACACACTCACGACAGTCGGCTGACCGAGGAGAGAGAGGATAAGCACGCAGAGCTAGCAACTAAATTACCACGTGGGTTACGCCACGCCTACTAGCTTCCATACACACCCGGCCAAGCGGATGGAACAAATGAATCACAACAAGAGCTGTATATTATATATTTAATATATCAAATGCAAGAGTTTCATCGGTTTCAGCACACTGTTGAGCAATAAATAAAGTAAAATAAATCGTGCATTTAATATACAGAGTGTACCAACACTGTACTTCTACACGTGTTGACGACCTATACCTCACGTTGCTACGCGATGAATTTCTTTAGCCGAGAGGTCCAGTTACTGGGACGTCTCCTCGCTGGCCCGGTGAGGCGCTGCCTTTCAGAAACTGCATCGAGAAATCTCAGCGGCCATTTAGCGAGGTTAGTGGAGGGAAAAATAGTGAAGTAGTAGATTTTTAAATTGTAAATATGATTCTTTTAGAGTTACTAGCTATGCGACGCCTTACCGTGCCAGGTTTACCTCGACTAATGCAGGTGAGGGCTTTGGGAAATGTAACGACTATAAACATAGCTCTGAACCTAAAGGCCATGCTACAAATGCTGGATATTGATTGTTAATGTTGGAAATTGATGGTGTTATAATGAGAATTTTAAACGTATAATAAGCTACAAAAAGCCTTTTTTTGTGTGTGTGAGTACAAAATTTGATATTATTTTGACTTATAAGGCGCCTTTAAATTGACAACTGCAGAGTAAGACTGGTGGGACGAATTTTACCGGGTTAGATGACTCCTTACCTAACGACCAATCATTTCATGCTATAATTCTCCGTCCACAGTAATGCAGCTGGGCATGTTATATACTTGTCTGCATGCACATGAGTAATGAGTATTCCTTTGCTGTTTTAGGGCTGAGGAGGCTACTATGGTTGCTGTTGCTGCAACCGTAATTCAGTGAGAAATATGAATATTTGCTTGAGAGCTTGATACATATATATTATTCATTTGATACTGGAGAATATAAAATATCACAAGTCTATTGGCTTAGTATTTAAACGAGTGCCACAGGTACGAGCATAAATACGGCCAATCAGACCGAGTGATATTCTGTGATATCCAATGAATAATACATACATTTATTATGTACTGCTCATGTGTGAACATCATAGCAACTTTTTCTTGGGCAGTAAGCACTTGTATAACCTGGCGGGACATGTGATAACCCGACGTAATAACTATGAACACAGGTAATATGGAAAAATATTACCTTATGTCATCCTGTTTACTTTAATGCATTTCCTATGTGGCAACGGGTATTAGGCCCTGTTCAGTACATAATGTGACTTAATGCGCGAGAGTTGAGGTGTAGAAATGACCTAAAGAATGTTGTGTGAGTGTGTGATATCTATTGATTAAGTTTCCTTCTCCCACTGCTGTATATATTTTTTGACTGATTTCACAGAGGTCATGAAGAAGGTAACATCAGACATGGAGGAGAGGAATATAGAACAGACCAAGCTGTTTGCTGTGGTTCACATAAGTGAGTTTGTGTTTTGTTGTTACTTCGAGTGTGTGGTAAGGCAGTACAAGTTATTTTTTAGTTAATTAGTGTGCATGCGTGAGAGGGTTATAGTAGTCATCCTGTTTGTCTGTCACGCTCTGATTTAGGAGATTACTGACAATTAACCGTTGATTTAGGTATAAAATTGCTCAACAGTTTAAGACTTTATTTTGAATTTTGGGCTGATTTTTTAGATAACGCGAAGCTATCAGTTCCAAGTGGTAGCACATGTGAATACGATGTGACAATAGGGTGTCACTTATTGTCACATCGTAATTACTTGAGCAAATGATTTGTTGCTGCCCGCGATATTATGCTGGGAAGTTTAGCAGAGCTAAATAGATAGAAATCACAAACCTGCAAAGAGTTTTCACTGATTTAGCAAACTGCTGAGCAATAAATAAATAAAACAAATAATTTGTCTATTGACAGTGTCTGATATACTTCAGATCATAGGTGTAGGAATAATTTCTTAATGGGGAGGAGGGGGGTAGTCAAATATATTGTTATAATAGCAAATTTTTCTTGTTCTAACAGCCAATATTGTTAATTAAAACTTAAACTTGGGTTAAGTTTTAATTAACAATATTGGCTGAGAAAATTTGCTATTATTATAATTATTTCAGCCGAGAATACATTATTTTTTCGGTCCAAGAATTGATTTTGTTATAGCTAGCTTGTATAGTAGCACTGAGGGTTCGCACCTTTTATTATGAACCACCTTCTATGTACGTGTGACACCCATTATACACCTTGGCAGCCCAAATAGGTAGTTTCTTTCATTATGACTTTTGTTTGTTAGTTGTTGTTGTTGTTGTTGTTTTCTAGTTCCCAATAGTTTTGCCATTCTGTTATTGAGTGTGTATGTGTGTGTGCCAGGTGGTCGTCAATTCAAGGTAACTCAGAATGACCTTATTGTCGTTAACCAGATAGAAGCAGACGTAGGAGAGAAAATATTTTTGGAGAAGGTACGTTAGTGCAATCTACTTTTTTTTGCTGTTGTTTATGTTTGTTTGCTTTATTTCCATTGATAATATTAACTTGACACCATTCATATTATGGTAAAATTCTGATTTAATAAACTGTGTAGGAGAATTCAACAGAATAATCACCCCAGTTGTATGAATCCTTTGTACAATCTAGTGCATGACCATTTCCATCTGTCACGAACATAGTATTTCTTCCTGAACTTGATATACATACGGTACATATGCAGAGTTTATTTCAGGGGGTCAAGGGGGATTTTGCCCCCCCCCCCCCCCCCCCCCCCCCCCGCTGCCCCCCCCCCCCCCCCCCCCCCCCCCGCCTCCCCCTCCCCCCCCCCCCCCCCCCGTCCCCCCCTCCCCTCCCTCCCTCTCCCCTGTCTCCCTCCCCCCTGTCTCCCTGCTCTCCCCGCCTCCCTCTCCCTGTCTCCCTATCCCTGCCTC
>WLWI01005408.1_pt1 | contig 10650 bp, 3 predicted proteins | sample 6701501 | NCBI WGS metagenome assembly WLWI01 (sample SAMN12718690, study PRJNA515312) | sponge metagenome | isolation source: marine sponge | host: Mycale hentscheli | place: New Zealand: South Island, Marlborough, Capsize Point | collected 2014-11-01
GTGAATGTCACAGTTGACTGAAAATTGCTAGACGGTAGAGGTGAAAATGAGTAGCTGAATTAACTTGTCAGGATCTGACATATGCAGACCTCATTAGATAAGATTATGTTTTTTTAATGTAGGACATTGGCCTTCCAATAATTCTATTTCACTCCCATGGTGACCAGTGCCGCCCGCCCCCCCTTACATTTTCAAAACTCTATTTTGCCCCCCCTTGCAAGAATGTCTGGATGAAACACTGGAGTGAACGATATAATATAGCTACAATTGCAAATGACTTTTTAAAAGCTGGCCTGCTATTAGCGAGTGATAGCAAGGGTAACCTGTGCTATTCGGGATCAATAGCACTCGTAAAGCAATTGAAATAGCACTCAGCTTCGCCTCGTACTATTTCAATCACAGGAGATAGTGAGTGAATGATAAAATATAGCTACAATTTGCAAACGACTTTTTAAAAGCTGGCCTACTATTAGCGAGTGATAGCACGGGTAACCTGTGCTATTTGGGATCAATAGCACTTGTAAAACAATTGAAATAGCACTCGGCTTCGCCTCGTACTATTTCAATCATGTTACTTGTGCTATTGGTCCCAAATAGCACGGTTACCCGTGCTATTACTCATACACATTATATTTTAATTTCATGCAATAATTAGCATTATAATGGGACTTTCCAGTTGCTATTATACGTTTATCCAAACAAGTAGGTTAAAAAATGAGGGCTCATTCTTTGGGTTTACATGACACCAGTCAAGCTTTCCTCAACCCATCCATTAAGCTGTATTCAAGACCATCTTTCTTCATAGAAGAAAATAATTATCATCTAGAAATCTATGAATGTGTACTTACCATAAGTAGCAGTGAGTGTGCCTGGCTTCTATCTTCACAACACCTACATGAAATATATGTATTTTAGACATTATTATTGAGCAAGCAAAGGGAGTGTGATACTACTAGGGGTGCACAATCGAAATTGAGTATATAGCATTGGCTAGCGAGCGAAGTGAGTGAGACACTATACATGGTTAACACAATTGAGAATCAGGGATATTTGGCGAGTGAGCGAGACAGTATTAGGGGTGGATAATGCAGAATCGGGTATATGTTATATGTATGTATGTGGGGATGGTATGTATGCCCTTTAAACGCGCTCGCGGGGAACTTTTTCTCCAAAAAAACACGGCTTTTTAGGCTTGACCCCAGTTTATTCTGAAACTACAGCACTAAGCAAGCCTTACTTTATACTTAAGCGCCGAAGTGTGAGAAAATTCCTGCAAACGTTTGCTTTTCAAGAAACAAAAAGATGATTCGACCGGTTACTATGGCATTGAAGACCTTTTTCCAGATTTAAGTTCAAAACTTCTCCGTTTTAAGGGGGATACAGAGTGCCGATTGTTGGTTGTCAAGAGTCATTGGTAGGCAGAATGCCGTAGTATTAATGCTAAGGAAGCTACTACTACTCCAGGGAAGCTGAGGTAAGTACGTAATTCCATATTTGTTAACTAAATATGCAAAAATAACTCTGGCCTTTCTGTTTTGTAGCTAAGAACTAGTGACTGGTAAATTCAAGTAGTCAGAATGGCTCAAATTTTGTACTACAAAAGTTACCACTGCTCAAGAAAATGAGGTAAGAAAGTAATTTTGTATTTGTGTGCTAAAATTGATGGTCTTTTGTTTTTGTAGGTGAGAGCTTGTTATCAAGAATTCACGGTAATTAAGATAGTCAAAGTAACTTCAATTTGATACTACAGAAGTTATCAATACTCAAGAATGAGGTAAGTAGTAATTCCATATTTGTTAGCTAAATATGCAAAATTAACTCTAGCCTTACTTTTTTGTCGCTAAGAGCTTGTTGTCAACAGTGACTGGTATATTAAATAGTCAGAATGGCTCAAATTTGGTACTACAAAAGTTACCACTGCTCAAGAAAATGAGGTAAGAAAGTAATTTTGTATTTGTGTGCTAAAATTGATTGTCTTTTGTATTTGTAGCTGAGAGCTTGTTGTCAAGAATTCGAGGTAATTCAGATAGTCAAAGTAATTTAAATTTGATACCACAGAAGTTATCAATACTCAGGAAATTGAGGTAAGTAGTAATTCCATATTAGTTGGCTAAAATTACAAATAATAACACTGGTTTTTTTGTTTATTGTAGCTGAGAGTTTGTTCAAGAGTTACTGGTAATTGAGATTATCAGAACTACAAAGTTACCATTAATCAGGCAAGAGAGTGATTTTGTATTTGTTTACTGAAATAAAAGGTCACACCTGCTATTATAGTTTTTGCATGAACTAAGCTAAAACATACATAGTAACAATACTTAGTTTTATGTTACCTAACTAGCTATCAGGCTCGCTCGCCATTTGTGCTCAAGCACACCACTAGTTGGTGAGCGAGCGAAGCGAGCGAGACACTATCAGGGGTAACTCAATCGAGATTTCGCTATATTTATTTATCTGTTTACGGGGTACGTGAGACTTCTGTTTTTGCCCGCGCTTCTAATTACGTAAGTTAGGTAAAGCGTTCACAGTTCCAGTATTTTTCAATTAACGAGCACGGAGAATCCTGCTGCACTGCCTTACGCAACTTCGTTTCACCCAAAAACTTTACAGCTACTCTCTTCTTGAAACAATTGTGAAGTCTTTGTCAAGCTGCGCTTCTTTGCCACTGCTTTCGAAGTTTATTCAGGTAATTCTGTTAGTTTAGTCTGGCATCAGAGACTTTAGATTCTCTGATGCTAACTGAGAATGGAAAGGGTTACACTGTGCACTACAGTTAGTGTAATTTCTGTCCTATTTTTCTGTAAAAAGAGTCTGCTCGCTCGCCATGCATTTGCGCTATTCGAGCGCACCACTAGTATATTATATGTATGTATGTATGGATGGTACGTATGCCCTTTAAACGCGGGCGCCGGGAACTTTTTCTCCAAAAAACACGGCTTTTTAGGCTTGACCCCAGTTTATTCTGAAACTACAGCACTAAGCAAGCCTTACTTTATACTTAAGCTCCGAAATGTGAGAAAATTCCTGCGAAAACGCTTGCTTTTCAAGAAACAAAAAGTTGATTCGACCGGTTACTATGGCATTAAAGACCCTTTTCCAGACCTAATTTCAAAACTTCTCCGTTTTAGGGGAGATACAGAGTGCCGATTGTTGGTTGTCAAGAGTCATTGGTAGTCAGAATGCCGTAGGAAGCTACTACTACTCGAGGGAAGCTGAGGTAAGTACGTAATTCCATATTTGTTAGCTAATATGCAAAAATAACTCTGGACTTTTTTTTTGTAGCTAAGAGCTTGCTGTCAACAGTGACTGGTAAATTCAAGTAGTCAGAATGGCTCAAATTTGGTACTACAAAAGTTACTACTGCTCGAGAAAATGAGGTAAGAAAATAATTTTGTATTTGTGAGCTAAAATTTATTGTCTTTTGTTTTTGTAGCTGAGAGCTTGTTGTCAAGAATTTGAGGTAATTCAGATAGTCAAAGTAACTTAAATTTGATATTACAGAAGTTATCAATAGGAAATTGAGGCAAGTAGTAATTCCATATTTGTTGGCTATAAATTAAAAATAATAACACTGGTTTATTTTTTAGTTACTGGTAATTGAGATTATCAGAATGGTTGATGTTTGATACTACAAAAGTTACCATTAATCTGGTAAGAGAGTGATTTTGTATTTGTTTGCTGAAATAAAAGGTCTTAACTGCTATTATAGTGTTTGCATGAAGTAAGCTAAAACATAGTAACATTTTATGTTACCAGCTAACTATCAGGCTTGCTCGCCATTTGTGCTCAAGCACACCACTAGTTATTTATATATTATGTGTGGATATACGTATAACATTTTGTACTTTGGCCCTCGCATTTTTGTATCCGCTTGGTGGTCGACCCCATCCCATACTCCACTAAACAGAGTACTTTGCTTTATCTATCTTAACCCATATCATCAATTGTTTACCCCTTTGAATTAGGTTGAGTCTGACATATCTGATTTTTTTTTTGTGGACACAATAATGTCATACAAACTTAGGAGTTCATTTCTATTCTAATTAGCGGCAGTTGTAATTTATCTTGGCTAATGCGCAATTTGTCATAGATATAGCCCTATGGAACAGTATTGTTCTTACTTGAAAAGCCATTGTCCAACAGTCAAGTCACAAAAGTAAGGCTTGTGCTGGTATATCCAGTGAACAAGTGTGAGTGAAAGTGCAGAGTTACAGCTACTGCTTGAAAGAATAGCACAGCAGTAAACAACTATCAAATTAACAAAATCAGCTGCCTTTACACAAATTTTTCGGCTACAGCAGTAGTACAAGCAAGTCACCATTTAGGGTAAGGCTAAAAACTGTGCAGTAATTTCTTTGAAATGCAATTCTCATTTGTTTTTTCCAGTTAAATAGTTGCAGATAGTGGTTATTCTGGTATTTGAAACACCTTATCATATTTAAAAACTTGGCAGTTTTTAAGTAGCTGGAGTGCTTTTGTCAGGATCACAGGTCATTTAGATGAAGCTATTACTACTATGATCAATGGCTACATAGTTACTTGTAGCTACTTTTTGGACTAAATAGACTGAATGATGCCTTCTAGAGCTAGGTGAACAGAATCTGAGACATTAACTTCAGGCAAACTAAATGAATGTAGCCTTATTGTTATGTATACAGATTTTGTAAAGGCAAAAATCAACTTTTATCAGATTCTACCTTGTTTGGTGAACAACTTGTGTGCAATGGCTTGTTCACCACTTGTGCTGAAGCACATCACTATATGCATGGATGGTACATACGCCCTTTAAATGCATGTGTGGTTCCTGTTTTTCTCTAAAAACACAGCATTTCTGACGCCTGAAAAATACTCACCTTTTCAAGTCACAAAAACTTGCTGCAATAATGGTTACTATGGTATTGATAAGACTTTTTACCACACTAAAAATCAAATCGGTCCTTTCTTAGTAACAGAGTGTAGCTTTATTCAAAGCTTCTGGTCATTTGGACAGTTAGAATGACTTCAATTCTAAATATTATAGATTGAGGGAGCAAGTACGTTTTAGCTAAAATTAATGGTCAATTAAGGGCTACTGGTATTTCACTTAAGAACAACTAAAGTTGTATTGCAGAAGTTGTCATTACTCCTGAAATAGAGGTAAGGCATGGCTATAAAACTTGTAATGCTAAAATGGAATTACTGAACATAGTAGGGTAATGCATTAGTTAGTGCTTTAACCTCAAGAAATTTCTAGTTTAAAATTACATCTACAGGCTCTGTCACCATTTGTTCCCAAGCATACAACTAGTTGGTAGCAAGGAAGCAGACAACTTGGGTAGAAATGTAGAGAAAGGTAGCTGTAAAAACCCAGAAACTGGTAAGACAGGCTGGTTGCTATTAACTACTAATGTATTTGAGGGCAATGAATTTGCAGCAATTTTATGAACAGGCCGAGTGAAAGTGTAACCCTCATGAGGTTGTCATTCCAAAACTTTTGAATGAGTTTAAAGCTGGATTTTACCAAACCAAAGTGTAAGTCTCTTCAGAAAAGGCCAAGGCGATGGAAAGGAAAAACAAGGCTGATTAGATGAATGGTTATTAGAAAGAAGAAATAGATTACTGCATCTGTGGCTGTAGTATAGCAACAAAAAAAAAGAGGAGTTCATTAAGTCAAAGCCAGATAACTCAACAGCTACTATACTGTAATTCTATGGTATGCAAGATACAGCACGTCAGCAGTATGTTGCTTATATGAAAGAGGCTGTTCAAAGAGTTTAAAAGTCTAAAAGTGTGGTCTTTTTGTCTCTGTAGACAACTCCTGACTTGCTGCAACTCCTGATGGTATAGTTAATGATTGTTACGAAGAAAAATCTCAACCACTAGGTTTACTAGAAATCAAGAATAAAAAATGCACACTGTGTTCGATTTCTATGTATCACAAGCTATAAAAAAACTGACATTTTGCTTAGGGAAGAAACCTGATGGCAGTTATCCACTGAAAAAATGACATGATTATTGGGTGAGCGAAGTGAGACTCTCACTAACGAGTCTCAATTGAGATTTTGGTATATTATATTATATATATATATGGCAAAGTTCAGAGAGGTTAATGCGTGTCCACCCCTGGAGGCTACTTAAAATGTAAACAATTAGCATGGGTGCAAGAAATTCGGGAGAAAAGACTTTGAAATAATGCTAGGTAAAAGAAAAAAAACAAAGTGCTACGAGACTGACATTCACAGTTAGGCTTCCAAAGTACACCGAGTTCATTAATTTTTAGCGGCGATGGTAAGTAAACTTCGTCAATGCACTGTTTGTCATAGTTATATGCCTTATGTAACAGATTTGTTCTTACTTGAAAATGAAAGTCCAATAGTCAAGTCAAATACAACGTAATGCTATATCTACTAGAGCTATGGTACAATACAGCATTTTGAACGAAGCATACTTAGGAAAGGCTACTACTAGCTTAAATGAAACCGTTAGTTTATTGATCCTTTCCCGTATCATCGTTGGAATTAAAATCCTCTGTCCAATAGTCAAGTCACAAGAGAATACAATCCAGGTCTTGTGCTGGTATATCCAGTGAACAAGTATGTATAAAAGTATTGTGTGTTACTAAAGAATAGAAATAAACTAAACAAAAATATTTAACTAACAAAAATTATTAGCAGGTAGCATTCAAATTTAAATTTCAGTCAGACCAGCTCACTCGCCATTTGTGCTGATGCACATCACTAGTTATTTTCAGGTTCAATGTCAAATGCATTGTGCTAACCAGAATTAGTGTGATTTTGTTGTGGTTACCAAGAACGATTTTTATGTGGGCAGTATTCGTAAAGATTCTGAAAGCCATGGCCAAATTGAAAGATTTTTTTACTACTCTTCAGTTTTACCAGAATTTGCCTGTCCAAGAAACCATAAAAAACTGACTGGAACAATTATTATTATTATTTTTGCAAATCAATTACCTTCAAGCATCTATCATTATTAACCCTCAGCGCATATACGCAAGAGGGTTATAATAGTCGTCCTGTCTGTTTGTCTGTTTGCCTGTCTGTCTGTCTGCCATGCTCTGATTTTGGAAATTACTGACAATTAACCATTGATTTAGGTATGAACTTACTCAGAATGAGAATTTAGGACCTTTCATTGTGTCCTCTCTGTGGTGCATCTATTTACTAGTTAGAGTTTACAAAATTATCATTTTCATTCCATGTCTCTGATGGTCAATTTAAAGCACAGTATAGAGTAGAAACTAGCCATTATGTCTCTCCTTCTTCTCCTAGAAAGTATGCACAGTTTCCTTTGTTGCACACAAGAAGCCATATGCATTGGCCGAGTCAAAAACGTAATGTCAGCATTGGAGTGCCTACTCTATTAAGCATGCACTTATTGTAACTCTACCAAAAAAACTACTATAGTGAAGATATCCAGCATAGAATATATTATATTTATTCCACACTAGATATCTTCACTATGTTATTTTTAGGTACGTGACCTTGAGATAACTCACTTTATCACATAGTGTTATCTCATGGCTATATTGCCAAGCTTATTACCCTAGCAGTTATAGCTACTGCCTGGCTAACAGGTTTTGAGTGGTTTTACAGCTACTTTCCTCTAGTGAAGCCTACCCAACCTGGGTAAGAGCAGCTGCTAAAATATTAGCTGAGGGTGTGGGGAGCCCCTAGAGAGTTTTACAGCCAACTTTACACTTAGAATTACTGGTCCTAGGTAAAAACTACTTCAGTGAAGATATCTAGCAAGGAAAAAACAACTTATTACACTCTGTCAGAGTGATATGGCTAGATATTTCATTCTCAGGCTTTATTTTCAACCATCTCTGGCTCGTGAAAATAAATTAGCTTGCTCGTGAAACATTTCCCCAGCTGAATAATTGTATTTCCATCTGTATGAATATTATTTGCCAATAATGAAAATTGAGGGAAATATAACCAATTTTTTTGCCAAGTTTGGCTACAATAGGCAATGGTCGTCAAGCGATGACGCTTTAACAGGACTGGAATACAATGATGACGTAAACATGATGTCAAGACTTCAAGCATGCGCACACGGGTCAGAAACAGCTGTTAGATTAGGGTTAGACATGCGGATACTGAGAGGATTGGAGGAGCTAGCTATGTTTCTGAGGAGGTGGGGAAGGTAATGAGCTTACCAATTCATGGTAACACTTCATGATTTGAGTTGGTCACAACCTAAGAATACTAATTATTGAAGATATCCAGCATAGAATATATTTTTATTATATAATGTATAATAGTACTTATTATATGAGTCAGATGTTATGACAAAATGTTAAGACACCTGCTGTTAAAATAAGAATTTTCTGGCTTTAAACAGTTCTAGCACTTTTTTGTTTTTGCACTTTTTTCTTTATAAAACCATAAATATTTGCTGAACGAATGCTAATTAACCATTCAAAATTGGTACAATAAAACTTTACTGGCTATATCATCCACCAAATCTGAAGACACCCCCGATTTAAATTTACTCTTTCTAGCTTAAAAACATTAAAAAAAAATTCAAGCCAAATGCTGCAGCTTCTACCAGGCCCACCCACAAAATTAACCACAAAACCACTTTGTGGTTTTGGCAACATGTTTATAATTTATTAGCATACATGTGTGTGTAATTTGAGGATTTAATTTAATCTTTTATACACCTCAATCTATTAAAGAAATAAGTGCACAACTACAAAATTTAAAAAAACATTACTCTTGAAATGCACTGTACAGCCAATTTTTTTTGAGCTGAGCTACTAATTCTAGTAAAAACTACTGCAGTGAAATTATCTAGCATAGAATTAATGGCCATTTATTATATTTGTCAGAGTGTGATATAGCAAGATATTTTACTCTCCAGGCTTTATTTTTACTCACCTGTTGCTCATGAAAATAAATTAGCCTGCTTGAGAAATATCTCGCCATATCACACTTAACTCGTGTAATTACATATTATAAATATATATATATATATATATAAGTTAATTGAATTTAACTTACACACACTTCTTGCAGCAGTTATGTCCTTTATCATCTTGCATATATTTATAGTCATAAATACCCTTAATAGTCAAATTTTCAACGAAGGATTCTGTCGTATTACGTGTCTCAAAATTAATCCTAACATTTTCATTACTTTTATTTTGTTTATTTTTATCATTGGGTATCTCAATACATGTGTCCATTACATACTCTGCAACCACTGCAAGGTACCAACCATTTAATGCATATTAATTTAGCTATTACAATATAAAATAGTATTATGTTTTAAAATTAATCTATAACACACTATTTATGCAAATTATTGTATATTATGATATTTATGCCGAAAATAAACGAATAAACCTGAGTCATACTCATCTAAACACAATGTTCTATAACTAAGATAATAAGTTGTATAATATAATTTCTATATTCTTGATACTCATATCGCCCTTGATTAGCAAAATGTAATTGAATAAGTTACAAATCTATAATTAGTAAAATAATTAGAAGTTTTTGAGATATAATTTTGTAGCTGTAAAAAGTATTACATTATTACCATAACTAGTGGTGTGCTCGAGCACAAATGGTGAGCAAGCCTTCCAGGTAAGGCTACAAAAAACTATAGTGTTGTTGATTAATTTTAACTCCTAACATTCCTACCACTAAAAAAAACGTCAAGTTTTTTTTAAATTACGTAAATACGGTAAAGACTTTTCAATAGTAACACTCGTGGCAACTGCTTGGCTTAAAAAAAAAAGACAAAACAAAAACGGTCGCCGACGTTTCTAGGGAATGACCACACAAGTTTGCACCTAACCTATTAGGACATGCTTTTTTATATAGTAGCTGGAAAAACTGTGTAAAGGCAGATAATAGCTATATTTATTTGCTTGTTAAACATTTACTTTGTGCTATTATTTAGTTAAACAGTAGCTGTAACATACAACAATTTCACACGTACTATTTCACTGAACATACCAACACAAGGCTTACCTTTGTGGTTTAGACAATTGGACAATGGATTTTCAATTAAGGAACAACACAACACTGATGCGTAGGGCGTACAAATGAGACAAATAGCATATTAACTTATCACACCACTCATTGAATAGAAAATGAACTCCGGTAAGTCTCTAAGTTTTAACTGCACCCGCAAAAGAGAATTTAAAGCGGTAAAAATTAAATTCCATTGGATGATATGGGTAATGATAGATAAACCAGAGGATTCTGTTCAGTGAAATTTCGGAAGGGGTCAACTATCTGAGCTAACACAAAATGCACGAGGGTCAAAGTACAAATGACATATACGTCCACATATATACAAACAAACAAAAAAATATCCCCAATTTTCAATTGTGTTACCCTGATAGTGTCTCACCCGCCAAAAATTCAAGTGAAAACTGTAGAAAATGAAGCACCACTGCACCCTCAGCGTTACTGTATACACTAGCTAGCAATTGCAAAGACCAAAAGAATAAGTCCTCCATTCACAATAACTGGATCAGACTTTGCTGGGCCTTTCTCATTGAAGATGGGTCACACTAGGAAACCTGTTATTATTAAAGCTTATTTGTGTATATTTGTTTGCTTTAGCACAAAGGCTACTCATCTGGAATGTGTGTCAGATCTGTCTACGGAGGCTTTTCTTGCAGCGTTCAAA
>WLWI01005409.1_pt1 | contig 10649 bp, 6 predicted proteins | sample 6701501 | NCBI WGS metagenome assembly WLWI01 (sample SAMN12718690, study PRJNA515312) | sponge metagenome | isolation source: marine sponge | host: Mycale hentscheli | place: New Zealand: South Island, Marlborough, Capsize Point | collected 2014-11-01
AAACGCGAGGGTCAAAGTACAAAATGACATACGTACGTCCAAACATATATACAAATAAATAAACATCCCCGATTTTTTCATTTTTACCCCTGTAAGTGTCTCGCTCGCTACGCTCGCTCGCCAATTATTTCAGCATTAGTTACATCCCATGAAGATATTAATACAGTAACTAATTTACTGGCTTGTATGATTGGACAGAATTGGCACTGGGAATCTAATAATGCAATTTTAATGACAGCTGTCCTGAAGCTGATCTGAGGTGATGGAATTACTTCAATGGTGGAGGGGAGGGGGGTGGGAGGGGGGGGGGGGGGGTCACAGCCCGTTCACTCTCATGAAAACTACTCATATATTTCATTGTTGTCAGTTGTATCTTTGGGTATATGTATCGACATGGCATGAAGTACTCAATTTCAATTAGGACCATCAATTCTCATCTTCTTTCCCAAGAAGCTGAGACATCTGATTTGCCAAATGACAGCTGTGAATACCAACTGAGTTCTTTAATCAAATTAGCATTGTAAGAATAGTGTTTTATTGATCTTGCAATTTGAATTGAATTCATGAGCCAATACAATTCAATACTTAACCCTGCATGCTATCTGCCTCCCAAGCGATAAATCTGTGGGGGAGGCAGTGCCCCCCTGGCCCACCCACTTCCATCACACCTGCCAGGCTAAAGTCTGACACATTCACTAACTCCTTGGTGGTTGCTTCTACACAAAAGATGTTGAGTCTGCTTGATTTAGCTTCATTCAGGTTAGCTTATGTCTCTAATGATACTTTACCAAACACCCAGCTCCACTGATCCCCCGAAACCCTTTTACAGCACACCTTGCAACTCTATCTGATTTAAACCTAATGTGATGCCTCATCTGTCCATCCTAAATATTTAATTTAATGGCATTGACTCATCTCAACTAATTGATTGAAAACAATTTCAGTCTGGCTAAACTTTGTGAATATGCCAAGTCCAATGGAAACGAGTATTTTTTCATTAAGTAATGCCATACTATGTCGTTTTGAATCATACATGCAAGATAGCAGCTGTCTGGGACGGAATGCCTGCATTTGATCCACTGAAAACTAAAAGAAGTTGGTATTCAAACAAGAATATACTTCAGTTCAATAATAATTTTAAAATCAGTCGCTGGAGTTCATTGACATGGACAATTGTACATATTCACAATACATTTGTTTGCTGCATTCTCCTTCCTTTGCTAGAGGTGGTCCAGAGCTTATTCATCATCTGGGATTGTGAATTAGAGGATACTCATCCACTTAGTCCTAGCAAAATAAAACTGTGAGGTGTAAGTGGCAGGGCTATAGTCTATAAAATTTTACGTATACCCTCATAAACCCTGATTGGTGATAAGGAATACTTTTACCACAAAAGGAAATGCATAGTACAAGTCCAAGTGCTTGTGTGTATGTGTGCAAGCAATGTTCTAGGGCTAAAGCACCAACATAGATGAATGCTGTTAATGGCTTTGTTCAGGTATAATTCACTGTTTAAAAGATTTCTCACTAAATCTGGTTCAGCAGGCAACTTCAGCAACTAATAAAAGAAAAAAAAAAAAGATATACTTGAAATCACTCATAAATATAGTAGCTAAATAATATTGTGAAGAATAATCAGATGTGATTTTATTGAGATAGAGTACATGTTGTGACCACACAAGCTCCTTCTGGAAGATCTCAGTGGAAGTATAGCATTGCTGTTAATATAATAGCTAGTACAAAATATCAGAACATCGACACACGTTGTCTGGAGAAATAATAGCACAACTCTAAACAATGTGTAATAATACAAATGCTTTAAAAAATATCATTTCATAAGTTTTCTTGTGTTTAGTTAGCACATTTAAGGCTGAACTAGTTGATTTAATCTTTTGTTACTCTTAATAATTTAATAATATTTTTCTAGTAATGTATTAATTAGTGTGAGAATAGTTAACAGCATAAAGTTGGCTGACTTGATCCCTTGAAATCCTTCACTTTTTTTTGGTGACACATCAGCTACAATTCTTTCTGAAAAAGGGCCATATCCTGCCCTAGTGGCTGCTGATATTTGAATAACATACCTACATAATATTTAATTCACAATTGATGATACACTTTAGCTTATGTATATAAAATTCAAATTTACTTGAACTATTTTAATCAAGTGTAAAACACTTCATACTTACTCTGAAAATTCAATGCTGCAAGCTTATTATTGTGTAATTGAATAGCAAATAACAAAATGATGTAGCTAATTAACTTACATGAATAATAATGTGGCCCTCAATGTAAAATAGTGCGTTATTTTGAAGAATTTGTGGGAAAGAGTGCAATGGTATATATAATGTTTTACACCACTATCAAGAATTGTCTATGAGCACTTTTTTCCTGTTCAATAGTTCTTTTACAGAGCATTTAAGCTAATGAGAATCTAGACTCTTTTTTTATTATAGCAATAAATATTTATATGTACCCATGAGGGGTCAATAAATTATTCTAGCATTTTTTGTAGCATTTTAGGAACATTGAAGCATTATGAGCATTTTAGGTGTGCTGAAACATGTTTCTAGCATTTTGTGCAACTTTAAAAATTATACATATGGCATGATCGGGCAGTCCCCCAGACGTTGTCACAACAAGCCATTAGTAACCTTGTCAGCCATTCATGATTGTATCATCACCAATTAACACTTGTCATGGTCTATTGATTCACACTGAATGTTGTGTATTTTATGTCTGTGTATGTGTAATAATAACCACTCTTACCTCTGGGCTAAAAACGATTAAAAATTGTGCACAGCAGAGAAGTATGAGGTAAACATAGCAATCCACATATGACACATTAAGGCCAGTGGGTGTGAGTTTTATCGAACAATAGTTGCCATTTATTATCAACTGCTTGATAAAACTCACAGCCACAACTGCAATGGCTGAGTGTGAAAGTGATGCTGATAGCTTTGTAGAGGAAATTGAGGCTGACCTTGAAGCTGATGGTGATGATAGCACCAGTAGCTGCAGCAGTTGGAGAAAGTGTACCAGATGAAGTGAGGGAGTTGCATTGCATATTTCTGCTGCTTGCCAACTGATATTACTAGTACAGCCTTCCTCTCTGCAGTTGAAGTTTTCATTGCTAGAAAACTTTTTTCAGAAAAGCAAGCCTTTGCAATGACTGAAACTTTAATTACGCTCCAATTATAGACACGAAAGATAACATTATTTTGTACTTTTATTTAGAAGTTGAGAACTTTATGTTTAATTTCAAGCATTATAGGCAGAATCCAAACATTATGGGTTGAGTGTATGAGAATTAGGGAATAGAATTATAGGGAAAATTTGAAGAATAAATTATTGAGCCCTAGTACCAATTTAATGTACAGCAAAATAAAATGCAATTTTCCCAATAATGTACTAAAGTACTTCTCAGAGAAAGTTACTTAATAAGAATGTACTAAACATGTCATCTTTTCACCTTGTTGGAGTTGATAAATTTTCCAATGTATACAATTGAGTGTCTCCATTCACAATGATAGATTGTTGGTTCATTGGGTCACTAATATCAGAATAACGAATGGTGTAGTTCACAATTGGTCCATTAGGAGAAAGAGGAGGCTATGAAAGTAGTAAATAATTAATTATTTGTTATTAAAACTTGAAATATAAACAACAAATATTTATCTAAAGCAATTCACTAAATTTAAACAGAAAAGTTCAATTTCTGAGCAATGAGAATAGGATTTACTTATATATTATTGTTTATGGAAGCTACATCTCAAAATTTTAAGACTCTACAGTAAATAAAAGTTGGTAGATGTAAATTATATTCTTACAATTGAAACTATCTGAATTTTAGAAGTATTTAAATCAATGCTCTCTTGAGTTAATTGACTAATGATTCATTAATTAAAATCGCTATTTAAAATATTGATTTTGTGTGCACTACAACTTCAAAGGAATCAAAAGTTTGGATAGCTTGATAGATATTTATACTTGCTTGATAAAACATGATTTATATATATATATATATATATATATATATATATATTTGATGAAGCAATAGTCCTACAGCACTTATATACTTTCATACAATAAATAAAAGGTTGCCAAAAATTAAGGACTGATACTAACTTCAAGTGTAAAAATATTTTATGCAAGCTTACCTGCCATCTGATCACAATATTGGATGGACTGATGTGACGAGCCACAACATTTGTAGGTGGGCCGTAAGGCTCACTAATGTCTGACTTAAATTTTCTGATGTCACCTATCAAATTCTCTCCTTCATTTGTAAAGAGTAAAATGCGAACGGCGTATTCCATGAATGGCCTAAGAGAGGAGTATACTACAAGTGATTCAGTTCTCGTTTGCACCACTGGGCCACTTTTAATTGTAATCCAATTATTAGAATCTCTTGCTTTCTTCAATTGAATTGAATATCTCATCATTTGTTCAATATATCCATAGAACGACCAAATTACTATTATTCTAGCTGAAGGCAATAATCTGATACTAACAATTTCTGGTCTTAAAGGATTTTCTAAAATTATAGAAGAGACATTATTAAGTGAATTAAATGTAACATAAATTTTGATATTAATTGAAAATGTTGCCCACAATTTATTTTCATGACAAATACGGATTAGTACCTGTAACAGTGAAGTATATAGTTGCTTTAACTTGAGGTGCTCTAACGGAGTTTACTGTAGTGGACACCAAACACTGATATCGGCCATTATTTGAAGGTGAAACTGAATCAAGAGTAAGTATCATTCCATTGTCCACATTAGTCAAGCGTGTGTTACTGCTATTAACAACACTCTTGCCATTTTTTCTCCATTGAAATGTGACCACTGCTAATCTGGAGTGACTTGCTATACAAGGAAGCTCCACTCGAGTGCCAGACTGACCTTCCATTCTGGATTGACTAGGGTGTAGTATAGTAGTACGCTCTAAGGAAAATCAATTAATTATAACGATTATAAAAAACAATCACAATTCTGAATGTTTGTCATTGCACTTGCCTATACCTATAATTCAGCAAAGTGAGTGTAATATGAAATTAAGTGCACTAGTTAAATGTTCTTGTGGTTAGTTCAGGTACATCATACACTCTTCAATTTCTGTGTGGGGACAGTGTTTGAATTTAAAACACTCTAGTAATAGTGCGAAATGATATTTTCTGTGATAATAGAGTATTGTATGTAGTGTCCTATTTCATATATAGTGTAATGTAGTACTTCCCTATTAGTAATTTTAGTAGCATTAGTTTGTATATACAATTATTGCATTGTTTGTATTGAAACTGTAGCACGGTCATTCTTATTACCAATTATTGTAATTTTGACTGTGTCCCTTTTCGCAATTGTCATTCCCCTTATTGTGTTTGATATCACACACTCATATACTCCTGAATGTCTGAGAGTAGCCATTGAAATAACCAAATTTCCAATTTCTCGCGAGTAATTGAGAGGCGCATCATCTCCAGATATTTTTCGCCATATATGTTCAGGCGGTGGAAAACCGGATCCTCGGCAATTAAGTCTCAGTGAGTCACCAAGAAAAGTGACCAAAGCATTTGGAAGTGGATGATTTAGGGATGCTTCTATCACTGCGCAAGGAAAAGCAATTACAATTCATGATTTACATAAACTAAATAAATAAATAAATTGAACGCAACAATCGAAGCCCACTATTTACAAGAAATTAAAATTGGTTCTTTAATTGAGATTCTGAGCTGGGTGTCAATGATGCCAGGAATTTTGGTTTATCCATGGGTATTATGAATAACTTATAGTTTTTCTACTGCTCTCCCTGTTTGGTGAATTGTGCATTAGAAAGATGCAGTAAACTAACTGAAACATTTGAACTGGACAAATTTATAGCGAACATAACGTTAAATTTTTTTATAGTGAACTTATACTTTAAGATTTTTGGTAGTATTGATTTAACTTCTGTTTATATGGACACTGGAAGCCACCCTACTTCTTAAATGCAGAAATTAAAATATAGTAATCATATGTACTACTTTTAGATCATTACTAGTTGTACTATTACAGTACTAATTCGACCACCTGATATCACTATATATTTTTGTGTCTGTATGACAAATGTAGGAGTCACGTCATTTAGTAATAAAAAAATATTACAAGCATAAAGCTGAATACTTACAGTTGCCTACAATATATCTTAAAGGTACATCAAGTGAGTACTGACTGTCCAGAGCTCTACTTTAGCAATGAAAAACAACAAAACACAAAACCAACAAACATAATTTATAAGGAATATTTATAGGACATAGTAGTTATGGTCAGATAAAATAGTCTCCAGTATAATTACCAGTATTTAAGCTACAATGAGCACTGATAAAAATATCTTACTACTATTTTTTACATTGACTAGACTAATCTATAATGACAAATGAAAAAATCATAAAGTGCTTGTTGCCAAGTTTGCACAGTGTCATGCAATGTGCATAGCTAATATCTATTTTTCTCACATTGCACACGAAAATATGCAGCTGACTGACTAAATCCAACACTATTTGAAATATAGCACTGATATACTCCCTCATTTTGCTCTGTACCCTGGATATTTATCATAGAAGTCTGAGAATTACTTGATGTGAAATTAATTCTGCAAAGAGAATGTTATTTCCATATAAAATTTAAAATAATGTGCATACACCTTCACATTTAAGTCTATATTTTAATAAAATAGCATAAAATATGATTCAGTCATTCTTGTCTGAAGACGACTTTGGCAAGAAGTCGAAACGTTGGGTTAAGTTATAATTAACAATATTGGCTGTTAAAAAAAGAAAAATTTGCTGTATTATTAGCATAAAATATATAAGTAAGATAACTATCACGACAAATAGGTAATTTTTTATATCACGACTTACTTGTTTCCATTGAAATACCACACCCACCAGGTATATAAAGTTGTTGAAGTAGAGCAAGAAAGCATAGTTTTTGAGTTATATTCTACTGTAGTCGTAGACAGTGTCAGGTTCAGAATCGGAGGCACTACAAGACAAAGAACAAATTATTCCATAATGACATGTCACTATGAAGACATGATCGAGATATCTGATAAGTTATGTGTAAGGTACATATTGTATGCACTACGAAGAGATCCTTACCAATTACACGTATAAAAGCAGATCTGGTTAAGTTTCCAATTCTACATGTATATTCTCCATCTAAATCAATTGTTGCAGTAATAGTCAGTCGATATTTACTGATTACATTTCTTATTATGCTTCCTCTATGTGACCACTCTGCTGTAGTATTACTAGCACCCCTAATAAATATAAAGGAAGTGAGTAATAATACATAGAGAAGATTAGAATAGTGTGATCATAAAGAATTCAATTAGCTAAATTCTCAAAGAAGAAACTGATAAAGTGCACCCACTCTAATTCTGCCATTATTCATACTTATTTTGCCGTTGTTAACTAGAATTGCCCAGAAATTTTGCCGCGATATTGTCTATTATATTGGATGAGTTTTCCACTTCTGTGGTATATTTAAAAATAATACCACTTTTAGTGTAAAAAAGTTGGTATCTTTTAGTGAGATTCTCAGACAGAATGAAAATTACTGGTGACGTGAGCGAAAAAACAAACATAATAGATTGTGTATGCGTGCATGATTATTGCTAAGATGATTCAGTGAGATAAATAAGCTGAAAGAGCGTGACAGTCAATATTTAAACAAAAATGGTGAGCTATTTTTGTTGGAATAAATAAACATCATAGTTTGCTATGGTTACAGAGGACAATAAATGATAGGGTACGCAAAGTGGGCTATTTTTGCAGATCCTGTCACATTGCTGCTTAATTAATGGTGTGCTATAATTTTGCAACTATGCTAGCTAACAATTACTTAAAGCTGCTCAGTATTAGGGATACTATAAGCAAACCTTAATTACTCACGTTCCACCTGGAATGCACTCAAATATACTGGTAATACCCATGGGTAAAGTTGTATTTTGCGGAGGTATCCATATTGATATAGGTGTATGAGCTCCTGGGTTTGCTAAAAACATGAATATAAAAGGAATGAAAATTAAGATGACAAATACACTACTGACTGAAAGAAAGTTTACACTATGAAAGTATTCCTTTTTAACTCAGAATTAAAAAAAATAAAACTTGTCGGATATATTTTTGTCTGCATAATGTCATTCAATTAGACATGGGGTACAATATCACACAGAAATGCGATCTTGGCTTCCTATTATAACATATTTTGAGGTGTTGATAAAAATATGTGAATGCCATTGGTAAAATATGCTACAGTGGATGTATCGACTTTGACTCGTAAAAAATATTACTTGCATGTATCGGATTTTAATTTATGTTAAAACACTCACGTATAACATTGACTACAACATAACCGGTGTTTGTAGAAGTCCTTCTACTGGATGATACAATACAGCCATAAATTACAGTATTCTGATTGGGTTGGGGATCAAGAATGAATAATTCTCCAGTACTTGTTGCAACGGCCGAGTCTTCATTGAGTTGTACTCTAAAGGTATTAGTCAATGCCTCAAACCACTGTACATTTGCCTCTGGTACAGTTTGGTACTGACAGCAGCTAATAAGAGTTGGATTGCCTTCCTGAATTTGGTATTCAAATGGCCTAACAAAACGTGTACTTAAAAAATCCACTTGAAATACTGCACATAAGCAATTATATTAACTGTTAAAACTGTGTATGAGCTACATCAACTATTATAATATTTCGCTTTACAATATTTTATGACGTAGTAGGTATGCTAATGATTAATAATGTGCTGGGTGAATTGCACACAGCATAAAGAGTCAGCATACAAACTATAAACCAAGGTTGTTATTTAATTGCTGGTTTGCTGATGTCATCTGGATAGAGCTTCCTCAATTTTTAAGAAAAGAGGATAAAACCGTTTCATCACCTCTTTTTCTCTTTCCGTTATGATTCAGCCTCTAATATATAACTTATATATACTTTACAACAGCTTATGTTATAGCTACAGTGTATGATTTCTGTAAAATGTGATCTTAAACCAATGCAACTGGATATATATATATATATATATATATATATGAAGCAATGAATATGCCTACTATTCATCTTGCTGCTTATGTTTGTCTGTACAACAACTACCACAAGGTGAGTCCATTTTCACTAGGCCATATGGAGAAATTCTAAACAAGTTGAACGTCAGAATAAAGGGCTAAAATTTACTATCAGTATGTAGTTAACACAGACCCATACCTATGATTAAAAAAAGAAGAGTTTCAGATAATATGTGATCCTGCTTATTACAAATTCATAGATACAGCAGAGATGGAGGAGAGAGAGAGAGAGAGAGAAAGAAGAGGGGTGAGGGGGTTTAGCTGAATTTCCCTTAAATTAATGATATTGAAGTGACTTTTAAATTAGTGTTGTTTTGGTTAACTTTTAGTTACGCCTAAAACAATTTAGTTAACTAACCAGGCCTAAATTTCACATAGGGTGATAATAACTAAAACTTAAACTAAAACTAAAAGTCATAGAGCTGATGAGTAATAACTAAAACTAAAAGTTAGTAAATTTGAAAAACCAAATTAAAACTAGAATTGAAATTAGTACATTGGAAAAACCAAAACTAAAACTAAAATTGTGGTCATTATTAGTGAACAACGAATTAATCTTGAAGTATTTAAAAAACATATAACTAAAACTAAAATGTAAATGTTCAACCAAAACAACATTACTTTTAATTAAAAACTTACTTTCTTCCTGCAGTGTTATGGTATTAGAAATAGTTATTCCAGTCTGATCATCAACTTCACAGGTATAATTTCCAGCTTGTGAGCCAGAAAAATATAAAATGGTAAGATTACTTGCTGTGAAAGTGGATGTCATAGCAAATGTTCTACTTTCATTCACTATTGCATTATCTTTTCTCCAAATAAAAGAATGTATAATTTCATCTGTAGTGCAGCCAATGACAGCCACATTTGCTTCTTCAAAAATATTTGTATCATTGAATAGACTTATAAAAACGACTGGTGGTTGAGCTAAATAAGCAGAAAATAAACCTAAAGTATATCCATTAATCAACAAGTAATTATAGTTGCTATTGACGAGACAGAACATCTTTTAATTGAGTATGAATCCAGATTTATTTAATTTACTTCCTGGACGCTTTATGCGTGCAGAAATAATTCACTCTAATCGCGTATGCGCGAGATGGGTATATAGATAGTGCTGCCTGTTTGTTTTGTCTGTCCGTCAGTCTGTCTTTGAAGCTCTTCATTTTGGGGCATACCACCAATTAACTACGAAAAATTAGGTACGAATTTACTCAGAACTAATTCCTTTTATTGATATTTCAGGACAGGGTGGACAATTGATTATTGGCGAGCCAGCGTAGCGAGCGAGACACTTAGCTACAGGGGTAACACAATTGAAAATCGGGGATGTTTTTTGGCGAGCGGAGACAGTATTAGGGGTGGATAATGCAAAATCGGGTATATGTTATATGTATATACTAGTGATGTGCTTGAGCACAAATGGCGAGCGAGCCTAAAGACTATACTATTTTTATATGAATGATTTTGACTTCTAACACTGAAGCTACTGATAAGGTCCAGTTTTTTAATTTCGCATACACGG
>WLWI01005410.1_pt1 | contig 10649 bp, 12 predicted proteins | sample 6701501 | NCBI WGS metagenome assembly WLWI01 (sample SAMN12718690, study PRJNA515312) | sponge metagenome | isolation source: marine sponge | host: Mycale hentscheli | place: New Zealand: South Island, Marlborough, Capsize Point | collected 2014-11-01
GCAAATACAAACTCCAACATGAAAATGCATGATGTGGCAGGTATGTAGTAGTTAGTATTGTTGTTTATTTTGTTTTTACTGTGCTGTTGCTATTGCCATTTTCAAACAATTGCTCAATTTATTTTCAAACAAAAAGGATTTAGAAAATAGATTAATTGTTGAATTTTTATTTCTGGTTCATGCAGCAACTACGATGGGCAACCAGGTGAACGGCTCTGAGCCCGGCTTGTTACCATTTCCTAATCCTTCCCCTGCTGGTGGCAATACTGGAGGCGTGGCCATGACAAACTCTCCGGTCCCCCCGACCTCCTCCATGGAAAACCCGGCCAGCGTAGGGGGTCACAAGGTGTCCTCTCCTCTCCCTTCCGTGACTGAAATCAAGAAGGAGCCATTGTCTCTGAAGATGTCTTCTCCTTCATCGGGCTACTACTCTTCCGTTCCGGTCTCTGAGGTTTCCAGCCAGTACAACAACAGTAGCACGGGCAGCGGCATTCCGTCCTTGCCCATGGATATGGACGAGACTCCAGCCAGGGGGGCAGGGTCAGCTCCTAATGGGAGTGGCCTTCTGCCCACCAAAGTAGAGATAAAAGAAGAGCCACCGAGTGTAGGGCATGTAGGAGCTGCCAAGCCAGGCATGGGCGTGAGCAGTTCACCTCTTCCCCCCACCAATAACAACTCCCAGCCTTCCATCCACCCACCTTCCGTTCCGTCCTTACCGGACATAGGGTCAGCGGGAAGCTCGCATAGTGCTCTATCCTCCCCCCTTGAAGGAATCAAGAAAGAAATGCACACAGCCACGCCTCCTTCGATAGCAAATGTGGAGGCTCTGTCTCAAGAGTCTCAGGGACCGCAGTCTGCGTTTGTGCCCAAGACTTCGCCTAAGGAGGAAGGAACCAAGAAGATAGATCCCGCTACTAAGCCTTCTCTTCATAAAGGTATGATGGGTACTTTGTTACTTTGTTTATTGTGGTTAATGTATTGAGGAATTTTGAATTTTGAATGGTTATTCGAGAGCTTTTATTACATTTTTTTTTTACCTGTGAGTCTGTGTGAGCCCTAAACAAAGCTCCTGGTGCAAAACATTATAACAAAACATCCAGAATAGCTTAAATCTGAAGTTTCAGTGAAGCAGATGATCCTCTTGTATTTGTCTCTAATATTGAAGTGATACAACACCAACTGAACCGACAGTCTATAGGCTTATGTTTGTGTGTACACACCATTCAAAAAAAAAAAAAAATGTGTTATTACCAGGAAAAAAAAATTAAATATATATGAAGAAAAAACTTGGATTTTTATTTAGGGCACCAAATTGATTAATTTATTAATGGGTTTCAATTTATTATTTTTTCTTCCTCCTAGTGTTCACTAAAGAAGAGTTAATGAAAGAGTTGATGCCAATTTTCAAAATGGTCTGGAACCAAGATCCAGAGTCCTTTCCATTCAGACAGCCAGTGGACCCCAATCTTCTAGGAATACCAGTGAGTTTTACAACCAAGCTGTGAACCCCACTGTCTAGATGAAAACGTCTGGGTGGCCATGAATTGGACTTCATTTTTATTTTATTCTTGTGTGAATATAATAAGAATGTGTATATAGTGTGAGTGTAATTTGTTAATACGACTCTCTAGGATTACTTCAACATTATCAAGAACCCTATAGACATGGAGACCATCCATGGCAGGCTGGAGAGGGGCGAGTACAAGACAGGTTGGGAGGTGAGTGATGGGATGGACCACGTAGGAGGAGGGGAGGGGGGGAGGGGAGATTGCATGTACAGTAGACCCTCAGTTATCCGAATCCCGTTTATCCGAACTCTCGCTAATCCGAACACAATTTTTTGGGAATTATAATGATATTCATTGGAATTTTGCTGTGCATTAAATAGATAAGAGATTAAGACTCCATTCAAAATGACTTATTTCGAATATCCGAACATTTCAAATATCCGAATAACCCTCGGTCCTGAGGTGTTCGGATAACTGAGGGTCTACTGTAATTGGAGGGGGGAAATGATTGCATGTAATTGGAGGGGGGGGGGGATGATTGCATGTAATTGGAGGAGGGGGGGGGAAATGATTGCATGTAATTGGAGGGGGGGAAATGATTGCACGTAATTGGGGGGAATAATTACATGTAATTAGCACATGTGATTTAAAAAGTGTGAGTGTAAGACTACATACATGGGACAAGGAATCAACACATGGTGAAGAGAGAGGGTGCACCATAATGGAGGAGTGGCACATTTAATGGGACACTTCCCTCCAAATTCATGAAGTTTGTGTTGTTTGATATTGCAGTTTTGCAGTGACATGTACCTCATGTTTGACAATGCATGGTTGTTCAATCGCAAGACTTCCAAAGTGTACAAATTCTGCACCAAGCTATGGGAAGTGTTTGAAGCCAACATAGATGCTGCCATGAGGCGACTGGGGCACTGCTGTGGACACAGGGTGAGTGGTACAACCCTCCTGGTTATTAATAGTGCACATACTCTATATTTACCCTGTATTTTTTTGTTTTTGTTTATCATTGTTTGTTGTTATTATTGTTTTTACTCTGCAATGTGTGTTTGACTTTGCAGTATACTTATCATCCTCAAGTGCTCTACTGCTATGGCAAAGCTCTGTGTACTATCCCAAGAGATTCTCCTTACTATGCTTACGAGAACAAGTACTATTCTGAGCAGAATCCTTACATCATGCGCAAAGACAAGTAAGTATAGCTTGGGGGTGGGGGGGGGGGTGGGACTTTTGGCCCACCTGGGTTGCTGTTTTCTTACTACTAGAATTTTTTTCAAAAAATTTGTAAGAGACTTTAGGGGAACCAGAAAAAATTTGTATCCATTCTAAATAACTTAACAGTTCAATAAATCTAGTGGAGGTTGTGAGTTGGGAGAGTGTAAAGTGTGGGTTATGTGGTGGATTACTTGTTGTCTGTTTATTTTCAGATATGTGTACTGCACCAAGTGTTTTGGTGAGATCCAGGGCGACACAGTAACCCTGGGAGACGACCCCCTCACCGCCACGGTCATACCCAAGGCCTCCTTCTCAGAGTTGAAGAACAACACAATTGACAAAGAAGAGTATGTACTACTCAAAAAACATATAAATAAATGAATAATAAGTAAATAATCTATTTAATACACAATGTCAGTACAATAGTTATTGAATTTTCCAATTTGTGTGTAGAAATAAAAAAACAAACAAAAAAAACATTGTGGATAAACCTTTTTTTTTTTTTTTGTACTTAATATATTAATTTGTAGCATTTGTATTATTGTATCTATCAAATTTATTTATTTCCCCCTTTGTTGTAGGATGATACGGTGTATCCATTGCTCTCGCGAAATGCACCAAGTGTGTGTGCTGCAGTTGGACGCCATTTGGAAGAACGGTTACGAATGTGAGCACTGCCTCAAGGCATTGAGCATCACACGGAAGAGGAACAAGTTTAGTGCCAAAAGTAAGTTCTGGAATAATATTTTTGTGAGTTCACGACTTGAAACTTTAAAATTTCCAAAACACAGATCTGCCGACCAACAGGCTAGCAAATTTTCTGGAAGAACGTGTTAACAACTTCATCAAGGGCTCAGGTTACCCTGATACTGGTGAGGTGACTATCCGCGTGGTGTCCTCCTCGGATAAAGTGCTGGAGACACGGAGTCTGATGAGGGAGCGCTACCAGGGAGAGTTCCCTGAGCAGTTCCTGTACCGTACGAAGGCCTTGTTCGTCTTTGAGGAGATTGACGGTGTGGATGTGTGCTTCTTTGGCATGCACGTGCAAGAGTATGGGTCCAACTGTCATGCACCCAATACCAGGTTAGTATTCGGTTCTGATTGATTGGTTTTATCATCATCATTGTCATCATCAATCATTGTTTTTGTGGGAGTGTGAAAAGACAGTGGCAAATACAGTTAGTCTCATGGTACTGGCTCGATCTTGAGGTTGAGTGTGGGTCCAACACTGCTGGGTAGATAGATAGGATGTGCTCTGATTGCTGCCTTGTATTGTGACATGTCTATAGGAGAGTGTACATCTCATATCTGGATAGCGTCCACTTCTTCCGCCCTTGCCAGCTCAGAACTGTGGTCTACCACGAAATACTCATCGGATACTTGGAATTTTGCAAGCGAAATGGGTACGATAAATGGATCGGGGGAAATAATTAACTTGTTTTGAAAGTTTATTTCAATACTGCAGTGCCTGCAACATGTATTATATCTAATGTCTCACTGAGCTATTTGAAACTGTGCTGTTCTCTTCCTTGAGACTGTTCTGTAGTTATTAAGGCTGTGTTGTGGTGTAGGTATTTGACAGCCCACATTTGGGCCTGTCCGCCCAGTGAAGGAGATGACTACATCTTCCACTGTCATCCTGAAGAACAGAAAATCCCAAAGCCCAAGAGGCTGACAGAGTGGTACAGGAAGATGTTGGATAGGGGAAAGTCTCAGAACATAGTTCATGATTACAGGGTATGTATAATTACACCAGATTGAGTCCTAAATGTGTGTGATTTTTTAAAAATTTATTTATTATTATTTTTAATAAAAATGGTACGGATTAAAAAAGAGAGTATAATGTTTTTCCCCAGTGAAGATAATGTATGCACTATTATTTATTAGCAAAACAACAACTAAACGCTAATATCTTCTCACCCTTCTCTCCCAACATTTCACATTTACCTTAATTTCTTTCTTTTCTTTCAGGATATCTACAAGCACTGCACTGAAGAGCGTATTACCAGTGTGACTGATATCCCTTACTTTGAGGGCGACTTTTGGCCCAATGTAGTGGAGGACACAATCAAGGAGCTCGATCAAGAAGCCAAGCAGCGTGAAGCTTCAGAAAAAGACACCAATGTAAGTGCTAAGTACTTGTATAGAGTTCTTCAGTGCATTATTGGTATTCTCCTAAGTGGATATTATGTTGTTCGTTTTTTAAATTTATTTATTTATTTATTTATTTATTTTTTAACGAGATTGAGATGTTACATATTTAGAATTTTTTTCTTCTTTTTTCACTTAGGGTCGGGCACCTAAGAAAGCAGACAAAAGGAACAAAGGAAGCAAGAAGACCAACAGCACACGGAACAAGTCCAGCAAGAAGGGGAGCATGATGCTGTCTGGAGATGAGCTGTCTAACAAAGTGTACCAGACGATGGAGAAGCACAAAGACGTGTTCTTCACGGTCCTCCTCAACCAGCCCATGCCTGTCTCCTCCCCCTTGCCGGGCACCACCGATCCTGATGGCCTCATAGCGTGTGATCTGATGGACGGCAGAGATGCTTTCCTCACCATGGCTAGAGAGAGACACTGGGAGTTCTCGTCTCTGCGACGTGCCAAGTTCTCTACCATGTCCATGTTGCACGAGCTTCACACTCAGGGTGGAGATAAGTTCGTCTACAACTGCAACAACTGCCGCGTTGCCTGTGAAACTAGATACCACTGCAAAGAATGTGACGTGAGTATATGCTTTTGTTATCTTGTTTGACGTCTAAAACAGTATCGAATTGATAATTTGTATGATGAAAGAAGTTGGAGCATGAAAATAAAAAACATTGGACGATGAAGCTGATTCTCTTGAGCCTGGGTGTTAAATGTATTTACTTGTTTATTTTTATTTATTTATTTTACTTCTATTTATTTACATTTATTTATTTTTATTATTTATCCTTTTGTTTTCTTCTGCAGGATTTTGATCTTTGTGTGTCTTGCTACAAGGAAGTGACCCACCCCCATCCCATGGACAGGATTGGAATTGGCCTAGACCTGGATCCGCAAGCGCCAGGCACCACTGGTCAAAAGGATCCCAAGAAGCAGCGTATGGAATCCATTGAGAAGTGCATCAAGTTCCTGGTGCACGCCACGCAATGCAAACTCGCGTATTGCAAGCAGCCGAGTTGCATCAAGATGAAACGAGTCCTCACCCACACCAGTGAGTGTCGGTTGATGAAGCTCGGCAGATGGAACTTGTGTCAGGTGTGCAAGCACTTTGTGCTTCTGTGCATCTCCCACGCCAAGACGTGCCAAAAGAAGGACTGCCCTGTTCCTGTTTGCAACCGAGTGAAGAGGAACATGAGGGACAAGCGTAACCAGCGTAGAGTCCAGGCCCAGATGTTCATGCACCAGAGGATGGCGCAGATGAACAACGCCAGCAGTAGTGCAGCAAACCCTCAAACTGTGGACGGAGCGTCTCCGGCCAACCAGAACTCCTCACCACCAAACACAAGCTCTCCTCCACACAGCAGGCCCTCCCCTACCACGGCAACTGGTGCAGCTTCCAAGGCCAGCGGTAGCAAGGGCTACATGAGTGCTCCTTCTCCTGCCACTGGACCCATGTCTGTTGGCAAAGGTGGTCCGAGAACTCCTGCTTCCACCGGCAAGCAAGGAGGAAAGAATTTCTTAGCAGGCACGAATTCTCCTGCGAATCTTCAAAGACCTAATCCTTCTCCAGCAGCAGCAGTTAGTGGCAAGCCCGACGCCGGAGCTCTCACGCTCTTGGAAGCCTCACCGGCCATTGCTCCCAACGAACTCCCCATAACGAGAGTAGAGCCGGGCAGTGGTTCTGCCTCTGCCAGGAATGAACAGATACCGAGACCCATGCAGAGACCTCCCATGCAGATGAGACCCGGACTGGGTGTGGGCGGCACAGCCTCGGACATGCTCACGGGGGGCTCCATGGGCTCCGCCCACCCTTCTGGGACTATGAATCATGTCGTAGGCGGAAAAGGAAGTCACGCCATGTATCAGCCAACTTCCTCTCACATTCAGCAGCAGCAGCAGCACATACATCAGCAGAGACAGATGTACCAGCACCAGCAGCTGATGCGGCACCACCACCAGCAGCAGCAGCAGCAGCAATACGCCGCCATGATGAGTCAGCGCAGAATGATGACACCGAACCCCAGCATGTATTCAAACATGGCCTCCCACCCCCACTCCACCCTGGAGCAGATCCTGACGTCTCCTCATCCACAGCAGTACCAGCAGCAGCCTCCGCCCGGAGTGGGAGGAGCCGGCTACTCCATAAACCCCATGGCGACTGGAAACCCCCAGGATCCCATGATGCAGGCGTCCTACAGCCAACAGCCTGGAGGCTACGGCATGCGTCGGCCTCTGGGACCTCCCCCGCAGTACCCCTCCAATCCCAGTGCCATGATGGGCGGCGGCAAACCTGGAATGATGCCCGGAGGCCCTACTCCCGGAATGCCGTCAATGATGGGAGGAACCGGTAATAACCCTTATCAGCAACAGTTCTCTCCATCAGGAAATGTCAATAATAACAATAATTATAGCAATGCTGTTGCAGCTCCAAACGTCTTCAACAGAATGACTCCACAAGACAAACTGTCCACATTCGCTGAAAACCTATAGCAGATATTAATAGCACGTTAACTATGGTCTTTTTTTTCCTTCTTCTCTCTGTTTAGTTTTGATAACTCATCACCTATCAATGCTTTTTTTCCCCTTTACACTTCAATGACCTTTTACCTCAATTGCTGGTGGAAAAGGTGATTGATTAACTTATTATATATTATATTTTTGTTCAGTCTTTAAACACACTGACCACTTCTGAACAGTTCAGTCTTTTTTTCCCTCTTCACTGTCATTGTTGTTATTTTATTCCTGTAATTTCTAATTTCTTCCCACTCTTACTTAGCCCTTTCTATCATCCCCTATATTTATGCATTTTTTGTGAGTAGTGTATTCTATAAATTAATTATTGTGGTCATTTACATGTAAAATGATATTTTTTCAACATCTTTTTTTCAATTGCAAAATTACATGAAGTGAGAAATTAGCGCGCACGTGGTGCCAGCCGAAGAGCACGTGATCAGTTCCACGCGCTGCATGACTTAGTCGCGAGTAGTGTAATACCAGTTCTAATTTTGCGCCTAAGTTTGCTTTGGAATTATTATTGATGTCTTTCAAACGGAAGAGAGCATGGGAGGAAGACGAAGAAGATCCAGGTATTATTTTAATAAATATTTTTTAGTAATCCAATTTTAATTCGCATTTTCCAGATCTTGCGGAGAAGCCGAAAAGTGGCAGCAAAAAGTATCGCAAAGATAAACGTAAGCGCACAAATTATGAAGGGAAGGTAAATTCCAGTATAACTCACAGCACACACACACAAACACACACACACAAACGCACACACACAAACGCAAACACACCACACACACACACAAACGCAAACACATAGTACCTAGAATAGAATCTATGGGGGAACAAACAGCGCAGTATTGGGTGGGTGGGTAGATAAATGGCATGTGACAGGAGGGTTGAAGGAGGTAGCCACTCATGTCCCACATATATAGTTGTGGCTGCTATGTATACTGTAGTAAGTAAGCACTACTTCTAATTTCTTTCCCTTCTCTCCAGATTTTTCTATTTAAAGTACTGGCACAGTATGCCCACTTGTGCCTATACATCCAATTGGAAAGAGCACGGTATAGCAAGTAAATATTTTGGGAGCGATCCAGCGCTATTACATTCTGGTTAAAAATATATAGTTTGGACATCAATTTATGAAGGAACAAGTGTTAGTCCTATGTACTAACATGTTCAGGTTATTTTTTTTAAGTATTGGTTTGGACAAATTTATAGAGAAACATGTATTTGTCCCATGGTCCGTACTTGGGGTTGGGAGGGGGATGGGGGTTAGTCTATCTGGCTCCACTACTGTATCATGGTACATATAGGTTAATTAAAAAAGAAAAAAAAAGTATAGTTATGAGTGGAAGGAACATGTATATGTCCCATGGCATAGCCAGCTGCTCGCTCACAGAAGCACGCGTCATCAATACCACAGAGAGTATGGATATGAACTTTACGGCTTAGGACGTTTATACGAGTGACCCTAGAAGTACTGCACGTTGCAAAAATAAGTGTCACAGCTTGAGAAACAGGTCTATATTGGTAACATAGTTTTTATTTCATAAAGATCCTTTTTTTTTTTACTTCGCAAAATATGTTGCTACTAAATGATATTTGTTTAACTTGCGTAGTATCTGTAATGATTCGCTTTGTGGAGCCTTCATCGGCGACGTATTAAAAAGTGAGAAAATAAAATAGAGAATAAATAAAATGCATTGACTTGGTGACTATGTTTGAGCTTGGGGCATTTTTACTACATTTTCCTGAATTCCCCGAGCTAAAATTATATAGTCACCATTTCAATGCATTTTATTTTTCATCGAAGTCGCTGATGAAGGCTCCATGGAGCCGAAATGTTTGGACTATTAATATGAGTAATAGCTCAGGTAACTGTGCTTTTCGGATTAATAGGACAAGTAACGCTATTTCAATTACTTTACGAGTGCTATTGATCCCTAATAGCACAGGTTACTCATGCTATCACTTGCTAATAGTAGGCCAGCTTCATTTGCATCGTAGCTACAATGTATCACTAATTCACAATCTCTGTGTTTGAGGATTAGCTTCCTCTGGAACTTGGTTTTCAGCCCATGGCTCCTCCTCATCTGTTGAATTTTTTTTTGTCTAATACAGGTAGAACTTTAGTGCTAAAGAACGACATAGACTCTAACTTGAAACTACTCGAACTGTTAGTTTCCAAGACTAGAGCTGCACGCATGCACACTTACCCATACTGTTTCACTGTGGAATTTCACTTAGTTTCCATGCTATTTCACTTTGTTACGTACTATTTCATTTCCCCTTGTGGTTTCAATTGAACAGTGATTTTCCCCATACATTTTTTAATGGGCAATTTACGGATCGTACTATTATTACAGATACTACATCACACAGTAGCACACATCTCTATTTGTCTTGATAGGTGTCTTGGCGTATGTAATTTCTCCTTACCTAGTACTAGTCTGAATGCAAGTATTAGCAAACCAATCTAACAGTGCTCTCATTGTAAATGCATGGGCACTGTGGACATAGTGTTAGCATTTTAAAGATCTTCCTTTCAATGATTAGCCAGTGAAGTCTTTCTGTTGTTTATTGAAGGAATACAGGTTGGATAGTGTAGTTGACTGTATGGAATGCAAGTTTAAATTGAAGCAATAAAAAGTAGGGAGTACAGTTTCAAAATGAGTGCTTTAAAAAGAATTAACAAATAGGGTTTCTCTATAAGTTTGAGAGCAAGAAAACTCACCAAATAATGTTATCAAGATGAAAGAATAGCCAAAAAACTAAGTTTTCTACTTACCTAATCACTACTTTAGGTATTAAATGTCATGTGATTGAGAAATGGTAGTTGTATTGTTTCCAATATTTAGTCTTTTTTTTTTTTTTTATACTCCATTTTGATGACACTTTCCTTTACTGGCATTCTTCTTGCTTTTGACAGAGTAATGATAACTCTGTCCGAGTTTAAGTGTGAAAGCATTTCCAACCTCATCTTGTTACACTCTGACGTAAACAGATTCTTCTCCACAACATGAAACAACAGATTTGAGGAGATGATGCATCTCATCATTTCGTGATTTGTGGAGCTGTACTGTGTGTATTACTAGTTGGTTCTTGCTGGAATACTCATGTCAAGTTGAAAACTTTTTTAGTATGATGGTTCGGTCAAGGCCGGTCTGGTTTTAGGGGCAAACTTTGACCAGAGTGTCTATAAGCAATTCAAGATGGCTGAATTCAGGATGTATAACAGGACAAAAACTGACGCCA
>WLWI01005411.1_pt1 | contig 10648 bp, 7 predicted proteins | sample 6701501 | NCBI WGS metagenome assembly WLWI01 (sample SAMN12718690, study PRJNA515312) | sponge metagenome | isolation source: marine sponge | host: Mycale hentscheli | place: New Zealand: South Island, Marlborough, Capsize Point | collected 2014-11-01
CTCAGGATTAACTTTGTATACCCTCCCATACTTATTGGACCTCAGGATAACTTTGTATACCCTCCCATACTTATTGGACCTCAGGATTAACTTTGTATACCCTCCCATACTTATTGGACCTCAGGATAACTTTGTATACCCTCCCATACTTATTGGACCTCAGGATTAACTTTGTATACCCTCCCATACTTATTGGACCTCAGGATAACTTTGTATACCCTCCCATACTTATTGGACCTCAGGATTAACTTTGTATACCCTCCCATACTTATTGGACCTCAGGATAACTTTGTATACCCTCCCATACTTATTGGACCTCAGGATTAACTTTGTATACCCTCCCATACTTATTGGACCTCAGGATTAATTTTTAGGAAAAAAGAAAACTCACTCACTTTCTTCTGTAAATGTCTTGCTGTGTACCTACAGATGTACACAGTATTATTTGTTTTATAATTAGCTTTGGTTTGTCCCTTTTACAGAAGGGCACTAATTGCAAAGGAGCATATGTCTAGCCAAACAGTGTTTTAGATGATGTAATTAGAAGGCTATACTGTTCTGTTTACAAAGGTTAATCGCTCAAGAGTATGATATCTAAATGAAGTATAATAATGATAATGTAAAAATGATGCATTTTGATTGGTAAGAAGTGAATTCGGTATCAAGCCATCCTGTATAAGTCCCTATTGCTCAAATGTTAGATACATCGAAGATTGACACTCACTACATCATTCAGATAATTGCGCAGAAGTACATTGTCAGGGTTACTGCAATCAAAATGGGTATTGACCCAGTGAAGAAAGTCAACATTTCGGTTGCGTCGGAAGAGTAGGACAAGGTTGTATCGAGCAGTTATTAATTTTGACTTGTACTCAATCCAGTTCTTTATCCCTTGGAGTTGTTCATATGTACAATTAAATGAATGCCCCATGACAGTATCCACTTTGGTTTTCAGCTGGAAAAAAAAAAGCGAAAAGAAAGAAATGAGTGGGTAGTAATACTTTTTAAAAATCTATCTGTAATTCATAGGGTCGTAATAATTGTACAAAGTGAACTTACCCATGCACATGTGTCGTCTGCAATAGCCTGCATGATGCTAGCCAATACAACATCAGAGTTACTGGCATCAATATAGTGTCTCTGGAGATTATAAACTTCTATTAAGCTAGTTACTGCCACATTGAATCCCTTGGTATTAGCTCTTGAAGCAGGTTGAAACACTGGTCTATTTGTCTATGATAATAATAATATAATTATAAATAATTATTATTATAAATGTTGGTGTTTGTTGTTGTTGTTTTATGTGCATGTGTGTGTGTGCTATTGAACTCACCATTGTCTTTACTTGAAGGTGAATACCATCAAATAAGAAATTTTGTTCTTCAGAGCTGGAAGAAACATGAAGATTTGCTAATAAGAAGACGATGCAGCAGAAAAGAGGACATTGTTTCAATTCCTTCATTTCTTTTTTCTTTTTTAGCGGTTCAATAAGTCTTGGTGTAGCTGATTAGTTTATGATGATATTGTGCAATCAACAACTTCTTTTTTATACTACCATTCTTTCCTTCTTTACGGTGAGATATGTTCTCGTGGGAAAACCAAAAATTCTTACCTCACTGTAAGGGAAGGTCATAGTTTCAAAAAGAACTGTGAATCATGAAGGGAAACTTTCATTCAAACTCTCGAGTACGAGTAGGAATTTCATACTCTGCATTCTTAGTGCTTGAACAAGTTCTTCTGACACCCTAATAGCTACCAGCCTGTCATTTTGTGTTTATGCATACACCACTTGCATTCTTTGTATCTGTGTGAGCCTCAATTCTCATTGTAGGAAAAGCAACATTATTACCTTGAGAATAGCACTCAATTGACATCTATTGTTACTTAAATCCTTGTCATTAGATCACAAATGGGGTGTGGCCTAATTAATTATATATACTCACAACTAGTATTCAGATCAAACTTTCAAATTTTTTTTTTTTTAAGTCTCCAGGTACAAAGTGAGCACACTGACATCAATTAACATTTAGCTCCATTGATAAATGTCAGGTTGCCAAGTAAGATATCTTTTCACTGCTATCATCAACTAGCACTGGTATAATGTGCATTTTTTGCCTGCATTGTGTTAGTAGTTCGAAGGATAGGTTGTCTGGAAGAAAGAGAATTATGTATACCTGTCATTGTAGAAGAATTGAGGAAGATAATTTATGAGGCTTTATCAATTAGTAACATGCATACCTATGTATTGACTCTACTGGACGAACTTCTTGGAAAATTGATTTTATTAATGGCATAAAATATTCAAATTTTCATATTCACATCTACGTATTTAAGAAGCCAAAAGAATTGCAGTGGAATAAGTCTCGATTGAAATGCACAGATAATACTGCCAGTCTCTCTCTTCTTCTTCAATGACTAACAAGTAGCTACACATGAATACTTTCAGTTTTCATAATTTTGCATTTTAAAACTAAAAGTGTTTGATAAGTAATTTATTCATTTATTTATTTGTTTATTTATTTGTTTGTTTATTTGGTTTATTTATTTAGTTATTTATTTATTTGTCTGTTTGTTTGTTTGCTTGTTTGTTTATTTGTTAGTTTGTTTATTTGGTTGTTGGTTGTTAAGTAATTTATTTGTTTGTTTATTTATTTATTTATTTATTTATTTATTCATTTATTTATTATTTATTTATTTATTCATTTATTTATTATTTATTTATTTATTCATTTATTTATTATTTATTTATTTATTCATTTATTTATTTATTTATTTATTTATTCATTTATTTATTATTTATTTATTTCATTTATTTATTATTTATTTATTTATTCATTTGGTTGTTTTTTTTGTTTGTCTGTTTTATCTTTCATTTGTTCACTTATTTATAAATTTATTTATTTATATTATTACATTATATTAAATGAACTGAATTATACAAAAGTGGCTCATTGAGCTAAATATATTTATATAGTCATAATATTTACTGCCACACAATCATTTTTCACATTCTTCTTTCAAATTTTCATAAAATAACTACTAATTTTTACCAAAAAAAAATTTAAATCCCCCAAACCACATTCTAAATAAAGTATCAAGGTGTGTGTGTGTGTGTGTGTGTGTATGTGTGTGTGTGTGTGTGTGTGTGTGTGTGTGTGTGTGTGTGTGTGTGTGTGTGTGTGTGTGTGTGTGAAGTTTGAAGTCATTATCTTGAAGGGGTTTAGTTGCGCAGGGGTGGGAAAAGGTTTTGATGATGATGTCTTAGAATGTGGTTTTTCTGCCCATTTTAGCTCATTATGAAGAGCTTCAGATGGGCTATGTTTTGAGTCTCAAAGTGTAAAACAATATATACATGCACAGTAAAGTTATGACAAAAGAAAAAAGATAAGAAGTAAAACCACAATTATGGTGGAAACCCCACCCCCTTACACTCTATTTTACCAGTATTAGTGTTCTGAAGCCAATCCAAATACATGTTTAAGTTGCAAAAGGAAAAAGCATTTAGGTTGATTGTCCACAGCATCGAGAGCTACAACACATTTGTGTATATAATGCAGCTCAGCTATAATAGTGTATTGCTGTTATATGTGTATATAATGCAGCTCAGCTATAATAGTGTATTGCTGTTATATGTGTATATAATGCAGCTCAGCTATATAATAGTGTATTGCTGTTATATGTGTATATATATGCACAATATTGGCCATGAAAGTTTTTATCAGTCCTTGCTTAAATAGTATGTATAACTTTTTAACCTTGAGAGAATTCAAAGGTCATAATGAGTGATAATAATGGGTTCAGGCTATAGAACAGCATATAAAAGAATGGAGACATTGACTTGTACATATTACACAACTTACAAGTTGCTAAGACAACACATTATAAAACATACAGCAGTCTCACTCAGGTCATGTTTTATTTCAATTCTAATCTGGGTTTCAGACAGACTATGGAATCCCTGGGATTCCCCCCCACTTCAAAATATTTTTAAAAATTTGAAGAAGTGTTGGACATTTTTAAAGAAACTAGCAGTAGAGTAACTAAGCATAATTTTTCGTACTTATGCTCATCATTAATAATTTTTTTCATAAAAAATTAGTCATTCAATAGCAAACTATAATAGACTGTCTAGTGTTCATCTAATAATCTGATTGATAGTTGTGACTAGCTATACCATTTTCACATGGCTATGGTAATTGTGACTCTACAAAATCCCCCCCCCCCCCCCAACCCCAGCAAAAAATCCTGCATGAATCCCTGCTAATATCCTATATATATATCTCTGAAATAATTGTCAATTTTGTCTGGATTCAATAATATTGAAGTCAAGCATGTTCAGTTATTGCTGCTGTACACTGGTAGAATGATATCAGTGCAGAACTATACAATTTGCCCTCTTGAGAATAATTATGGCAGGTGGTGGTACACTTAAAGCAATCTACTGATCTACTTTTACTAGCACAGTTTGAACATATGCACAGGAAGTCTGAACCATATAAAATACTTCACCATAGTTAACATCCGCAAAAGATCTTTCCAATTTGGTATATCAAAACACAACAATTAAAAACGAAATATTTTCTAGGCAGACAAAATGTCACAGGGTTTTATAAAAGCCTTCAATAGCCAATTTTCTCATGATACAATAGTGGTGACAAACGTAAGAAAGATTAAAAAAATAAGATCCTGGGAGAAATGGCTTGATCATGCCACAACAACGCTCTATTAAAACATTCCCAAACTGCTATTATTTCGTGCTCAGACTGTCTCAACCTCACTTGTGTCAATTGCCAGGGTAGAGTGGAATGTGCAACAATATGAAGACTCACGAAGATAATGGCAATGTAATCTTCAGTGTGCAGAGAAGGCTGCAGGATTGAGATTGAGATATATGAACATCGTATACACGTGCTTATTATTAGTCCACTCTGGGTTGAACTCTCTATCTCCATCCACTGATAATGCCCCAACATTCCAGAAAGTCAATACTAAATACCAGGTCTTCTGCCACAAATTCCCCTAATCACGACCCATAACATTATACATTTGTGGTGCTTCTAGTAATTAAGCAATAATGTAAGTACACTTAAAGCCTATATATTTGCCTGCCTGCATTCTATCTTTAATATCATTAGCCAAATATTATTAGTTAGAACAATATCTGCTATTAATAATAATTTTAATTTTATAGCTATATATCCCTATTATTCTTCATAACATTTATATAATATTTTCTTTACTATTGATGAAATGCAGTATGAAGAATAGCACATGAACAATATGATACAGTAGAGTATGCCACGCTAAGTGAACTAGTTTAATAGCCTTTGAGATATGAACCAGTTTATTTGAAAAGATCACACCATATTAACTGCACACAACACCCGAAATCAATACTTCATCCCTCAGGTATTGGCGCAATGCAGTGTTGTCCGGGTTACTGCAGTTGAAGTGGGTGCCAAGCCAAGCTGGGTAGTCAAATCGATGGTTTGAAGGATCATCTTTTCGTATTACTATAGAAAGTTTTCGCTGAACGGCTATCAATTCTGACTCGTAGTCAATCCAACTTTTTAATCCTTGGAGCTGTTCATCTGTACAGTTAAAAGTTTGTCCCAATAATGTGTCTACTTTTGTCTTCAGCTAAAAAATAAAAGAAACACACAATAATTTTTGCGCTAATAATTTTATCACAAGTTTGACTTACCCATGCACAAGTGTTATTAGCAGTAGCTTGCATTATTCTAGACAACACTTGATCTAAGTCACTCGTAATAATGAAGTTTTTCTGAAGATTATACAGTTCAATTAAGCTGGTAACTGCCAAGCTGAATTCTCTGTAAGGGAATGCTGGTCTCTGTTTCTATAAGCATTCATTTAATTGTCAATGTATGTCACATTTCTCAGGCAATATGTACTCACCATTGTCTTTATTTGCAAATGAAGTCCATCCAATAAAGAACGTCTTTCTTCAAGAGTACAAGCAGAAAAATGTATAATTGAAATTACCACAATAATGCAGCTAATAAAAGAAAGCTTCATAGAACTCATTTTCAAAGTTATTGTCCTGACTAAGTGTTTAGTTGAAGTAGTAAGTTCACGGTGACTGCACTCAATTCTCAAAAACTTTTTATACCAACGCCATTTCCTCTTGTTTTTTTAATTCGACGAGGAAAGAATCCACAAAAGAAGCTGGGAAAAGCCAAAGAATTTATTTTTCTTGCCTCACAGGAAACTGAGTATATTCACAGCTGCAGTGAATTGAAGGGGGAAATTGCAACTATTTCAATATTTAACAAAAGAAGACAGAAGGAAGAAAATGAACATTACACTTTTGAGTATGACATTGCTTAAATGACATCATTAATAGTTATGCAATTCAAGGATCAAATATCATTACCAGATACAGTAGAATATCAGTCATCTGAACCCCAGTTAACTGAACACCCAAAATCTAATAGCAGCACATGCGGACATGAAGAATTGCTTGACCACACCCCTTCATTATTTTCTATGGTGTTCAGTTATTTGACAACTCTCTGTCCCAACGTGTTCAGATAACTGACATTTTACTGTAGTTATATTAGTTGAATAAACCATATTGCATGCTTGTCTAGCCTACCTGCCAGTTTTTATGTGTCTGTCCAAAGCAACTGTTAATCTGTATGTTGGAGACCTTAAAAAAACAATATGAGCTTTCAATACAACTAGGTCAATCATTTCCTCTAACCTGTAAAAATATTGAATGCTCACTGAAAGTTTAAAAAGAATCCATTAAAAATATTGATCAAAAATAATTCACCCTGGTGAAGTGGCTACATAATGAATCTATGGGGACCAACCCTTTTACAGTGTATAGCTATACCATCTGCATCTAGCACATTGTAAAATATACATAGCTAATTCTATAGGTAGTCCCTAATAACATGTTTTCCTAACACTTCCCATTTCCTCCACTCCTTTCCTTCTATTGTGACTGTTTCAGAAGGCATTAGGTGTCTGAGACATTCCAGTGTGAAGGAAGTCACACTTACACATTGTAACTAGAAGACTGCAAGTGAAATGGCATTACCCTCAAACCATTTCCAGAAAATAGAAAAGACAATAGAAAGGTATAGGTATGTATTATATATCTCCACAACCAGACATTTCTTAATTCTAATTACAATATAACAACAACAACAACAACAATAATAATAATAATAATAATAATAATAATAATAATAATAATAATAATAATAATAATAATAATAATAATCACAACATTTATATTGACAATGATAATAATAATTAAAATAATAATAATTTACTATCAGTTGCTCGTCTGATGCCGTAGTTCTTGTGGATTAATTGAGTAACTAATTCCTGATGACTGCCAATTTTTCATTCAATTTTAAATAAAAAAAATTGTTGTTGACTTTTTTTTATTTTTTTTATTTTTATTATTTGCTTTATTTGTGCTTCACCCAATAGCTAAGTGATTATATGACCAGTGTCCTAAAAAAATGTATTTTTCACAATTTTTCTCTTTGCTTTTATGCTTCATCTGCTACCGTTTTTGACGGCTTGATTGCTTTTTTAAAGATAGCAAAGAGTGAGTGTGGCGCACGTGGCTGCTAAGCCAGTAAAACTTCAGCTTGATACGCTGAGTGGCAGTCTCTTCTGTGACCTAAGAGAAGCCATATTACCATGTGAAAAAATGAGGAAAATTCCAGAGGCTAACTTAATAAGCCACACCCATTTAATTGGTCTTACCAGATCCACACATGCATTGTGGTAGTTCTCCGCGTCGCAGCGATTCTGCAGACGACCGTTGGATAATCCTCCTCAATGCTGTACGAAGCCTTACTGGTCGCTGTTATCCTCACAAATCTCACCGGTCTGTCTAGAGGTAAAGTACAATAAAGTATTGTAGCTGTTTATTTGGAAATAAGATGTAGTCCAGAGTTCGCTAGCTAGCTAATGAGTTGCTGTGTTCCTATGATGGGTTTATGATGCAATATATTGCTAGCTATTACCAGATGTTTGTTGGTTGGTTTTACTATGGACAAGTGTCATCTAATAGAAAATGATAGTTAGCTAGATTTATATCTATGTAAATCTATATGCTAGCCTAATGAATTGCAAAGTTATGATTATTTGTTTGAGACTAGGCTACAATAGAAGTGATCAAAACATGCCAGCATCCACATCATGCAACAACATTTTCAAGTTTCCTGGTTCAGAGGTCATGCAGTAGCTAGCTCTCTCGACAGCAAAACTGGGATGGGCACTATAGTATTATTATTCAATGTGGTTAGTTCACACTTCTTTAGAACAGGCAGGTGGGTGACACTCTTAGAGAGACATTTAATGTTGGAGCACACCTGCAGGGGGTTGCATGAGGTGTCTGAGCGTGTGATAAAGCCTTGTAATGCTTGTGGACTGATAAATGATTGTGGCTTCAGCTGTACCTAAGGGGGTTTCCAAAAACTATATAAGGGGAAAACACAACCACAAACAAACAAAAGAACAAACACCACACCAACTAAATTAACAACAATAGAGAAACAACTGCGAACAAACCAAAAATAAAATAGCTGCAAATTCAAAGAAGGTAAAGTAGAGCCATTAATTTACTATGAGTGATCAAAATTGTCTGTTAATATGTTTGACCATTTTTGAAAATCAGTCAAGGAGGCAAGAATTAATGGATTGTTTGCACGTGCTTGTCCAGTCCATGATATCTTTCCGATGAAGGATGAGCGTAAGAACGTATGAAAGTCTTTTGCTTTGAATAAGTAAATTGAGACATCTTGTGTCAGTGGCTGATCTAGAAAACGTTTACAGGGGCTGATCTTGCTGCACAAAAATATGCAATTTATTGCGACCACACCCATTTTTTACTCATGCTTTACTGAACCTTGGTGAAAAGTTAATACTTAATATTGTGATAACTTATTTATGAAGATTATGCAAAGTTACAAGAACTGATTTCCAATTAATGTGATTAAGAATATAACAATGAATATCATTAAAATTAGTGGGTGTCATGTCACCCTATTCACCCCACCCCCCTCTTAAGGTAGTGATGTAGCATCATCTATTGTCATCAGCTTTTTTTTTATAGGCTTTATAGATGAAGTTCAAGTAATTTTATTTTATTTTTTGCATACACTTCATCTTTTTAATTCTATTTTTTGGTATTTAAATTTGTTAATTTTCAGAGCTTAAGTGTGTTAAAGATGAGTCTCGCCATTGTAGCACGTGCACATGCACATCAACAGCTGGTGCTCCAAGGTGCTACATTGCACGCAGCAAAATAGGAAATCAAGTAGTTATTTTACGGGGATGTGTTAACCTGCCCGCTAACCAGTTGACCTCGGAACAGTCTCAGTGCCGTAGCGTGACTAACAGTCACGTCGCTTGCTGCTCCAATGAGGACTACTGCAATAATGTTTCACGCCCTGAGGACCTTACATCGACCACTCCCAGTTCCTCCGACATATCTATGCCGTCCACTGTAGCTGCAAACGTCTCTGTGATTGATACAGGTGAGTACGAGTGGGTGTAAGTGGGTGTGGTATGTTTCTAGTAGAGCAGAGTCGAGAGGTCTGAGATGTTATTTGAGTCGACCAATTATCTCTCTTTGAGCGATGAAGTATTACTTTGTGTGAACATGAATACATCTCGCTGAGAGGTCGTTGCCGAAGTACTTACAGAAGTCAAAGCAATCGGCAGTGAGGTGAATAATCTACTATTGAGCAAGTCACTGAAGTAGAAATATGCGTGTGGGTGTGTGGTTTTTGTTTTGAAATGTACACACATTTGAAGCTACATTAGAAGGTGCAGTGAAACTACAGGAGATTGAGAAACATGCAATTACAAGCACAGATAGCACAAGTAGTTATTCATTCCAAACTTTCATGAAGTGAATGAGTGAATCTCGTGTGTGTCTGTCCCTTTTCATCTCATCCGACAGCTTGCCGGTTGCTATAGGTAACGCTCCATGCATCAACTCTTCAGTGCTCACAACCAAATAATTGGTCTCTCTTTCATCTCCAAAAGATGAGTCGGAAGACTAAAAAGCTCTCATAAGAATAGCTGAGTGTATCAAGTTGCATCAGGTAAGGCATTCCTGGGTGGTCATCATCTTCAAGATCAGCTACTGGATGGCTAACTAACTAGTTGGTCACGTGACCAACTCGTTATGGTACGGTAAAAATATAATAAAGTGTAGTTGTACAACTACACTATTATAATTTCACCGTAACCATAACGAGTGATATTTCTAATAGCTACTTTAAAAGGAATCACTGACAAACAGTTCACTCAAGTTCAAAATTTACTCAGTTCAACATCAGGGAGTGGTTGGTTAGGTATTACACGAGAGTTCAGTTAGTTGGACTGATGTCTTGAATGGCGGTCATAATTGGCTTCACTATCAAATTGATTTGGGTAAAAGTTTGGTCTCACTATTTCATGTACATATTGAATGGAGCTAACACAATAAGTTATAAGTGTCCAATGTATTGCAAAAAAAAATATAGAATAATATATTCTCCCAAACCAACAAATTACATAGTGCCATTATCAAAATGTGAAACACATGATAGGATTACACGATCCTAAGATCTTCTAACCACTTGAAGACAATTAGAAATCTTACAAC
>WLWI01005412.1_pt1 | contig 10647 bp, 10 predicted proteins | sample 6701501 | NCBI WGS metagenome assembly WLWI01 (sample SAMN12718690, study PRJNA515312) | sponge metagenome | isolation source: marine sponge | host: Mycale hentscheli | place: New Zealand: South Island, Marlborough, Capsize Point | collected 2014-11-01
TTTTTCATACCAAACACCCCCCCCCAAATTTTTCCCCAAAAAGTGTGGGGCTCAAAATCTCTCCCATATTTTCCCCCCCCCCCCCCCCCCCCCCCCCCCCCCCAAACACACACATAAACCCACGTGTTCCTTTTTGACTTCGTTCTCTTTGAGGTTTTGTTTTTTGTCCTCCAATAGTTCTTCTAGGTCTTCCTTCTCACGCCGCAGTTCATCTATCTTCTTTTTGATTTTATCCATGCTATAAAATGTAAATCAACATAATTTTCACCATACAAAAGGCAAGAGGTCATTCATGTTAGAGTAGCATATAAAGAAGTATTGGATACTTGTACAATAACTAGAATAGTGCTCTTCCCTTAGAAATCCTACCATTGATGTAGCAGTACTTAGAATTATGGTTATTTAGTCATTCTCTTACCGGCAAAGAAAATATCAAGGATAACAATTTTCTAAATCATCCATTTCATAAGCAAGCAGAAGACACTCGCACGATTGATTTTAATCACACGTCTTTCACATTAGCCTTACTTCTAACAATCTCACCTTCTACAAAGCGGTCCTCTTATTTCCAAGATCAAGTCGAGACTTCCTCCTCCAGGCTCAGAGGCTTACTGTATAAACTATTACGATTCCCTCGCGGTTAATCTCACTCGTCATCGCAAACCAACCACCCATAAATATGTGGGATTGATTGTGGGCGTAGCCACATTCCAACGATAACGATCATTTCCTAATGACAGTAGTCCTTTTTAGCGATAATGAAAGTCTTCAACATCATCACGTGGATAAAAAGATTTAAATACAAATAATATTATATTTCATATATTTTCATTAGAAACTACAGCCTTTGATTCCTCAGTGTCAGGTTCTTTATTCATTTTCCTAAAAAAAAACAAAAAAACAAAAAACAAAAAACAAAAACAGGAGTTAAAAATTTATACAGAAATATCTTGTGTTTACTTCATCTCCCATCTTGAAATGTAGTTAGGGTCATCTTTGCTATTATGTCGGACAGCACCATGATCTAGCTGATGCTGGCATAGAGCACGCAAAGGATGTAGCAGCATCTATGCACACAAAAAGAAAATGTTGAGATATCTCATACATGCATGTACCTGCACACACACACACACACACACACACACAGGATTGGATAGACAATCACATACATGCATGTACCTGCACACACACACACTCACAGGATTGGATAGACAATCACATACATGCATGTACCTGCACACACACACACTCACAGGATTGGATAGACAATCACATACATGCATGTACCTGCACACACACACACTCACAGGATTGGATAGACAATCACATACATGCATGTACCTGCACACACACACACACACACAGGATTGGATAGACAATCACATACATGCATGTACCTGCACACACACACACTCACAGGATTGGATAGACAATCACATACAGGGACATCATAATGCAAACATACTTCAACTATTGAACTGTCGTTCTCCAGCCATCCTAAAGTATGTGCTATGCATTCCAGAGTAGAGAGACTATTTTTAGTGGGCTGAGTTCGAATAACATATTCGCTGATTGAAGTAACATTAAGTTGAATCTAACAAACAAATAAATAAAAATAATGTGTATGTGTGTATACAGCAACCACCACCAGCCTAGTCTTAAGCTAACGAGTGTACCTGAAGAATATGATGGAGACATGGGTTATGTGAGTACATCCCTTTAGATTGGGACCATGTTCCATCGATGGCTATCACTGCAGCATCATCTGACATGCCTATAGGTTGCCGAGGAAGAGTACCGACGTCTACTGCTACAATCAAACAATAAAAAATAAAATGAAATCTCATGGTCAAAAATTTGCTTGATTGAAACTAGTTTTTGAAGTTGCATTAATACTCGTTATCAGCTATACCTTGTTTTCCAGGATATAATATAATTGAGTTCTGACAATGGAGAGCTTTCTGTAAGATTTTATTTCTAAAATAAATAAAAAATGTTTGAATAGACAAATTAACAGACCAAGAAGTTGTTCATAAAATGAATTTGAATGCAACAATGTTCCGAGAACAATTTAGTAGTAGTAACAGCAGATAAGCACTTGTTATTACCAAGACTACAATTTAATGCACAAAAAATATTCACCTACTTTTCTGAGCCAAAACGTTTCCCTCTAATAACAGTACACTTGTCTGTAGGAATGCATTGCTTTAGTAGTGGGACAGTTGCCAACGATCGACTCTCCTGAACAACAAAGCCACACTAATTAATAATATATCACCATCAGCTAACACTTTACCTCATATGGATGCTGCAAAATGATGATCCTTGTTCTTATAGATAATGGATTAACTGGAAAGCTACTGCAAAGGCATACTGTAGCTGGACGTCTAACAATTTAAAGAGAAAAATTAATAACCATTTTGTTCTACACCTGAGCATCAGAGCATACTTGCAACTAGTACAAATTTCCCTTTTTTCGGATTCCACAACTGGAAGACCTAACAAGCCTGAAAATGCTTCGTCACAATTGTCATCCCCTTCCATCAGTAAAGCTCATTTTTCCATATCATGCACCGCGTCACGATTTTGTGGGCGGGGCAAACCTTATAAAACTGCACATCACGCAGAACTTTTCCCCTCGTCGTATTCTATTCTGCCGAGAACGGTTTTCCGCGGTGCATAATGACTGGATACCAGCAGCGCTTGTGTTGTGGGCTCAGTGAACACTTGATGTGGAACTTCAGTGTAGATATTAATCATTTGGTTAATTGGCAAGCAAAATTATATGATGGACATTATCATAATATAGCTAATTTTGTGGTCTTTCTAGAGTTGCTTTCTGCTTGGTTACTTTCTGCTCCTCTGCCACAGTAGATGGATGTCCTTCTTTGGTCACCAGTACAAAGTGATTGTGGCTCTCCTCAACTTTATGAGTATCTAGCTTGGTGCATGCTGTTGCTTCAAATTCACGGCCAAACAGAGTTCTAGAGTAAGAGGGGAAGTGATCAAAGTTGAATATCTAATTAAAATACAACTGACTTGTGGGTCCACTTTTCATGAACAGCAAGATGCATGTTTGTCTTGCAATGGTTGACAAACATCATTTGATTGGCCTATTTCGAAATAAATGGGATGATGATGGAAAATATCTGGTATCTAGCTACTTACTAGGACTGGCATTCCAGCTGATTCAAGTCGGTCTTCTTGATTAAAACATAAAATCCTCCTAAACATATTAGCAGATCTAAACATATGAGAACATTTTGTTTATCAGCTTAGCTTACCATGCACACTTATAATTGACCTCCTCTTTCTTTTGCAACTTCAAATCCTGTTCTCTAGTACGTTTTGAGTGTTCCCAGAATGTTGCAGGAGAACTAGAAAGAACAAGCTACATAAACAAAGAACATCAAATTACAGCAGAAGTATAATGCTTAGGTTCACTTACATCTCCTCCACCTTCATTTGGCAAAGTTGTAAGTATGATAGGTTGCTCATAGCATACAGGATCTCCTTCATTCCCAGTAGAATCATAACTAGAAAAAGAAAATATTTACTGAGTGTAAACTTATTTTATACTTAGTAATAAAATCAAACTATCATTTCAGATACTTATAAAACGTTCTTTTAACATTGATACATCTCCTTTAATTGAGTTTCACTCTTAAAGTGAAACAACCTTATAGTTAGTTGCAAAAATAAAATCTTAGAAGTAAATCAATTTTGTTCCCTCAATGGTTCTACTAGTTCAAACAAAGCAGAACAACAACAATAACAACAACAAAAAGCCAAGAAAACAACTCTGTAACAGGCAATGCAAACAGGACTCGTAGTTTACCTTCCAATTATAAATGCATTTCGTATGCAAGGCTGAATACGCTTGGAGCAAGTCATTTTAGTTCCAGGTTGCAGTTCTCTTTCTACAAATGCACTGTCTGGATTAATATTTGCTGAAAGAACAGATTGAGTTGGAACATGGAGAATGCACACAGTGTCTCCGAAGTGAAGATATCCATCTGATGAAGATGATAGCTCAACCTGGATACAAATCTGGCTCATTCAGATAGCTTAGCATATTTTGTTCAACATACTGGCTTCAAAACTGTCTTTAAAAACTCTGTAGATTTCTGGATTAAAAGTTGATTGTTGTCCTTTTTCTTCAAAAAATCTTTCAGTATATCCTGCAAAGAAAATATTGTTTCTGACCACTAGTAAAGGATATGATATGTACCTCTTCTAAGCTGACGTCTTCGTTCCAATTCCCAACCCGCACAGAAGGATTGTAAGTGCGGACCCCGGACACAGACATTCCATCGGCCATTGCACACCAGCTCTCGCCGCAACTTATTAGTTGCTATTAGCAACGGCTGATCTACCGCGCGGGTGAGCGTTTTTTCAGGTCAGATACGCGTGTATGTACTGTATCTCAGGGGGGGGGGCGGCCAACTCTGCGAAATGAGTGCTAGAAAGGTTGAGGATAAACGTAACAGGGCTGCAGAAGATCGTAAAGCATTTCAGGTTAACTCTGTATTAAATATATTGCTAACACCTAATAATAATTACGTTTTTATTTACCAATTTTTTGGTACTCAACTTAGGATTTACAGAAAGAAAATGCTTCTTTAAAGAAAGAGTTATCAGATCTAAAGTAAGTACATTAAATAATGACAATTGTGTATGAAATATGAAATACTTTTGGTACAAAAAGCTAACAAAGCTGGTAAAGGGTACTCCAAGGACAATGTGAGTAGGTCGACTGGGTTGAGTTAGCAACTATTACTGTAGTGCAGTTAGTGCTTATACCTAACCATGTAGTACAAGATAATTTACTTTTATTTAGAGATCTTCAAAATCAACTTCTCCATGAGAATCCCAAAGAAAATACTTCATTAAAAAGAGTCAATATATTAAAAACTCAAATTTTTCAGTTGGAGAGACAGGTTGGTGTGCAGTTAATGAAACCCATTTAAGACTTGTCTGAGCCTGTGTCTCGTGTACACTTCCCTCTCATCTTATAGGTCGTGGTTTTGTCTAATGCTTTGAACAATTTTGCTCGGACAAACCTGGAACTCCAACAGATGTGCCAGGAACTGGAAGATAGATTGAAGTAGGATAGTTTTGCTTTTTATGCTCTTAAATCTGCTGCTCAGTTTACTTTTACAATCGATTTTCTGTTTGAATAGATCTGGGACTGCTTATACTGAAGACACCAGGAAGTTGGTCATGCAGTTACAATCTCGTCTGTCAAGACCTAACAGGTAAACTTGAGTCTCAGAGGGGAGGAGGGTGGGGAGGAGGAGGGTGGAGGGAAGGAAGTGTTTTTATTATAAAATGTTTTTTATTTATATATTCAAGGAATATTGAAGATTATGCTCTGCCCCTCTGTTTTATGGATGACTTCACAACGTCTGGCCTGACCAATCAAGATGGAGGCGTGGCAGGTAGAATTGTAGTAAAAAAGACACCAGATCTTTTTGATGTTTGCTTGGGAAAGATGGACCACATCAACTTGAAGAAAGTGGCAAGTCAACTACTTAAGTGACCAATAGAAAATTAGGATGGAACAGTAGGTAGTGATGTCTGGTATTCCTGGTGTATTGTATCTATTGGTAACTTTGGCTGTGACTGTGTTGTTTTTTAACTGATGGGTATGTGGTTGTCTAGCCAACTGGTAAGTGGATATTAGGAAGCACATTTTGCTGGTGTTATGGTTGACATGTAAAGCGTCATCTGCTACAATGTTGAGTATCACAGCATATTTTTTGTTTGTTGTCAATAATCGAGACTGTTGGTTTGACTGTTGTATTGTCAAATTTCGAGAAGGAATGTCTAGTTTGCCCTGTTCACAATGGTAAGCTGCTGGAGTATGGACCCTCAGTACGAGCGACGCTAGTGTTTTGAAAAATTTGAAAGTTGAAACAAGGAGCAAAAGTTCGTAAGGTGAGTTGTAGAAGAAACCACTAAGAAAGCTACGAAATTGATTTTATTTTGTGAAGAAAGCACTGTTTCTAAGGAGTCTTGTTTCCAAAACAGAAGATTAAAACCCACTTTACTTGGCTCATGCATATTAAGCATTTCCTTATTGTTGTTAGATAATGCTAAAAACTAGCAAAGTAGATGAAAGTTTGTGTCAATACAGACAGAAATTGAAAAATTAATAAAAAAAAGTTTTAAAAAATGGCAGAATATGGAAAACACTTCTTCAATGAGTAGTTGTGTAGTTAGTAGGCATGGTTACAGTTGTTTGATTATTATTTACATTTTTCTCCCAATGTAATTAGCCACAAGCCATGGTTGTAACTTGCTTGTGGGTAACATAAACATTAGAACACTAGGGTACAATATGGAACTCCTTGTTTCTCCTTGCTGTGGCTCCATTTACATGTCTTGTCCATGCATCTGGGTGATACTAACAGAAGGAAGTCAGTGACTGTCTCTGTTGTGTGTGTGTGCGTGTGTGTGTGTGTATGTGTGTGTGCATGCTGTGTGCATGTGTTCCAGGGTCATTTGGAATCCAAACTCTCCAGCTTGTTTGAAGAATTGGTTGGTCTGCGTTCGTCTCTGTCCATCATGCCTGAGGTGGTACCCACTCTGTTTCAACCCGTGGTTGACCACCAGCTTGATCATGTGACGTCCACATGTGACATGCTGAGTGAATGCTGTCATGACTTGACATGTCTGTCTGTGTTGGTTCCGTCGGCTCCATGGGTAGGTAAGGTGGGGCACCGTCCACTGGGAGAAAATAATAATTGTATGTCTGACAATGCCAGGAGTCCATGCTTCTTGTTTCGTTATAGAACAGCCATGTGTGCATGCATAGATGCTGTTTACACTAACATAGAGATTATATTAACATTGAAAGTGTGTGTGTGTGTGTGTGCTATGTGTGTGAGAGAGAGAGCACGAACATGAGTGCAAGATGGCTGTGTTCAAAAGGTGAAAGTGTGTGTGTGTGTGGTATGTATGCTTGTGTGTGTGTGTGTGGTATGTGTGCTTGTGTGTGTGTGTGGTATGTATGCTTGTGTGTGTGTGTGTGGTATGTGTGCTTGTGTGTAGTGTGTGGTAAGGAGTGTCACTTTGTGGTGAAGAAACTAGTTGTGCTACTCCTAATGGATGGTGTGTATGAGTGTACTTACATGTAATTGAATTTGATTAGAACAAGTCACAGTTGTCAGCTGTTCCCATGGAGCTAAGTGCTACCGAGGTCATCAAGAAACTGCCCAGTGCAGTCAGGTCAAAGAAAGAGGTACGTGTGGTGTAATAATGCCACTTGATGTGTAGTGTGTGTGTGTGTTTTCAGGTACGAGACTGTATGGAAGGTTTGTGCAAATATTTTTCCCATATTTATGAAATTCACAGAATGGAGGTTAGCACAATATGTTTGTGTTTGTGTGTGTGAGAGAGAGTATGAAGGAGCAAACAGTGACAACAATGTGAACAACCAAATATAGTCATGAACCTAGTAATCTGTGTGTGTACAGTGTTTTGTGTGCATGCGTTGTGTTATGATGAGATTAGCTGTTACTGCATTGCAAATAACTCCACTCAAGCTTCCCAGTTCCTGCTACCTTCCTGGTTTCATTTTTAATTTAATGTTGTATGTTTTGAGTATAGGTTACCAATACCATAGATTGGATTTAGATATTAACTGATTTTATTTCAGTGGTTGCTGTCCTGCAGTATGACTTATTATTTTTTTGTCAGTAATAGATATCACCTACAATCTAAAATATTTGATGTGATCATATACTCATGATTTCTTGAACAGAGAAAAGCTTTAGAAGAAGACATTTTATTTCACAAATCAGTGTATCGTCTACTTGCTAGCGACATACGCTCCCTTTTCAATGCAATGAGGTAACCAATATTACTGTTATTATAAATTGAATTAATTTATTGTTTATTTATTTTATTCTTTTCTTTCTTTTTTTTTTTTTTGCAGGGAAGGATACAAGAATTTTGAGACTTCAGTACAAGAGTGTTTATGCAAGCCTCTGACAGGTAAGTAGTACTGGTGTGTGTGTGTGTGTGGGTAACTATATATAAGTAAGGCTCTGTGTGTGTGTGTGTGTATGGAGAGGGACATAAGTGAGGCAGTTTTGAGTCTGGAATATCAAGGGCCAGCGCACTAAATACCTTAGAGGGAGGTCTTGTTAACATGGGACCATATTTCGTCCAGCCACCACATCCTGTTTGCCCAACTTGCCAGCTTGTCAGGGACATGTTACTAGGTTGTATCCCATTAGCTCATCAACCTCAGCCACATAGCCTAGTCTCTATATTTACACATTATTTAGAATTTAACCATTCAGTTTGATGGAGGTACCTGTGTACAGTGCAACTAAATTTATCCCTGTGTGTGTGTGTGTGTGTGTGTGTGTCAGTGGTGCTGTGTTGTCCCTGTGTGTGTGTCAGTGGTGCTGTGTTGTCCCTGTGTGTGTGTATCAGTGGTGCTGTGTTGTCCCTGTGTGTCAGTGGTGCTGTGTTGTCCCTGTGTGTGTGTGTCAGTGGTGCTGTGTTGTCCCTGTGTGTGTGTGTGTGTGTCAGTGGTGCTGTGTTGTTGTTTTTTGGTTTGAGGTGTTGTTGCATTGTTTTAGACATTGTAGACAATTACAAGAGATTAAGTCAGAATTCTAGCAGTGAGGAGTTGAAGGACTTGTTAAAATGTCTCCAGGCTCATTCACCACAGGTGGGTCAAGCTATGGTACAAGAATGAATATTTCAATTATAGCACAAGGAAATCATAAGTGTAATTATTAATCCTATTGTAGCTCCAGATTACTGCAGAACAGCTGGCCCTTCCTAAAAACCCTGGTATGTGCACACACTCTCACACACACACACACACACACGGTATGATACATGATGTTGGTGAACAACTGACCGGTCCACAAATTGTGCCCCATGTGTTGCTCTGGGACATTCACACCTTACTCTCCATGCTGTGAATACCATTGATTAGCACCTGCACTACCGTTTATGCATGTACTCATACACACATTATAGGGGCACTATCAACTTTCGAGGAAAACTTTATAAAAGATTTGTCTCAATTAGAAAGACAGCATTGCAGGTATGACACACATGCACACTGCATGTATTTATATGTAAACCTTAACGGTATATACTGTGTGTGTGTGTGTAGTGTGGACTATAGGAAGCAGTAAGTCCTATTGCACACATGACTGTGTGTGTGTGTGTGTTTGTGCACACTGGCTGAGAAAGCTGTTCTTCAAACAATACATATCTAAGTGACTATGATAATACAAAGTGAATTATTTTGCAGACTGTACAATTGTCTGTAGATTAAAAAAAATAAAAGTTGTTCATTGATATCTACATAGACTCTAATTCAGCCACCATTTCATCGTGTTCCTTACATATCTTGTCATATTCGTCTTTTGCTTGGTCAATATCATCTGCAAGTACAGTAAACAAGTTTAATAAGTTGGAAGAATAGCAATTTTAAAGCTCACCCTCTATGAGGCTAATCTCTTTATTTAGTCTCTCTTCTTCATCTCTTGCTTCATCTAGCTCTTCTTTTAGGCAATCCACTTTCTTTTGTAAATTTGCTGCAGAAGCTTTCGAGTGGGTCTCTGCACAGAATTTAATTGAAATGGCTGAACGCTTTTATGAAATTCAAACTAGTTCTACTTGAGGCTGTATTTATTTATTTATTATTTTTGGTGGTGGTAAAAGGGGGAGGGGGTGGGGCAATGATAGAATGAATGAAGTGCTTACTATACATTATACACACATTTAAACTACATACTCTTAACTTTATAACGGTTCGTGATTACAGGAATATCTATTCAATGCTTACGTTGCAACGTTTTGAGAGTTCGTTGCAGTTTGTTGTTCTCTCTAGTAAGATTATCTTGCTCAGTTTCCAGTTGCACACAATCCTCCTTTAAAGATGCAAATTCATCCTCTGCTTTGTCAAGGTCTGATTCTAGTACTTTCATATCCTTCTGCTGCTTTTCTACTGCATCTTCTGCCTAGAACAAAAAGGTTATACTTGTGTCAATAAGCCACACACACACAAGCATAATTTTGGGTCTGCAGCTGCAATTGACAGCGTCTATTGGTACCCGAACAACTATATTGTGTTAAGCAGTCTCTATTGGTACTAATATAGCTATCATTGTGAAGAATAACTAGCTGAGTATCTTTAAAATTCAACTAGCATCAAGCAATTGGTAGCAAACTTCAAAGCTATTAAAACAAGGCAATAATATAAGGGTGTGGCTAAAAGATACTGTCGTATTTAGTGAAGACTTGCACATGAACAGCTGAAATTGTATATTTTTTAAACATGACCAAAATACAGAGACTGTAAACCAGGGGTTCATTTAGAAATTAATCAGATTGAGCTTGCGCTATCTCAAAGGGGTCACAACCTTTGTACATAGCTAAAATAGAAGAGGAGATGGGCTTCGATTACAAAGACAATAATTAGAGCAGCAATAAATGATTTAATTAGCAAATCACCTTAATTATTCACTTTTTAACCTTGCTTTTGGCTTACAAAATTTTAAGAATCGGGGGGGGGGGGGGGGGGGGGGGGGGTTTTTTATTTTTTTGGTGAAAAAAAAAAAAAACTACAAATTTCACATATTTTTTAAGGTGGTTGGTTGTTTTTTTTTT
>WLWI01005413.1_pt1 | contig 10646 bp, 10 predicted proteins | sample 6701501 | NCBI WGS metagenome assembly WLWI01 (sample SAMN12718690, study PRJNA515312) | sponge metagenome | isolation source: marine sponge | host: Mycale hentscheli | place: New Zealand: South Island, Marlborough, Capsize Point | collected 2014-11-01
TTAACAGAGCACAAGCCTTCCTACACTTCCATCTAGCACCTTGTAGTTCAATACTTTAAGACGATAAAATAAACATGAACTGATTATAGTTATGGGCCATTATGGAGTAAACAAAGCAGTCCAACTTTTTTTAACTCATTCTGCCCCTCCTTCCCATCTGCATTCATTAATTCACTGCAGTAACATATTAGGAAAGTGCTTGTTACAAGATCAGATATTGTTATTATTATTGTTGTTATTTTTATAATTAAATGGAGCTAGTCAAGTAACAATTTTTCAACACATACTTATAAACAACAACAACAACAACAAAACAGGTTATACATGTTCATTCTCTGAACTAACACCCGGTAAAGCATCGTCAATATTACACTCGTGTACGACACGTGGAATATCATCAACTAACTGAGCATGCTCAACTGGTAGCTATAAAGGGCGCTTCTGGGAACGGTTTGGGTACAAAATATTGCGGCGGAACTCTCTTTAGTCGTCTGCTATGGACCTCGATCTGTCCAACGAGACCCTGAGATGTACTGTGGAGGGGAGGAGGAGGAACGTCTGGTGGATTTATCTAGTCACCAGCTTAGGGTTGTACGTGGTAGGAATCGCTCTCAGCTCTTTCTTCTCTGCGTCCAAGTGGTTGCTTGAAAAGAGAAGATCTAACAGAAACGAGCACTTCGGACCAAGCAATGGCTGCGCAGACAAGATTCGGAATTTCTTCAGGCAATTATTGCTTGGGAACACTCTTTACAGCAAGGCTTTCATCACTACAACTCTAGTATGTAATTGTGCATACATAGTCCTGGCCATATATAGAACTTACAACCCTAACTTAGCTGAAGAACCTTTCACTCTGACAGCTAAGCAACCTCAAAAAATGCTGGAGATAATTGTAGTCGCTGAACTTATCCTGTACGCGATAGTGAGGTTGATTGCCAGTAGAAACATAGTGCTGTATTGGTTGAGTCCTTTTACAATCATAGATGTGCTCACTTTGCCTCACATATTCGTTTCACTGGTACTAGAAGTTGACTGGATAGGCCTGCGCTCATTGAGATTCGTTTGGCTCACTCAGATCACGACCGTGTTCCGCTTCTTTCCTTTCATTAGTCTGGATGCCATAGACGTGATTTCTCTGATGGTGTATTTCCTCATACTTTGGTTGACATCCTCCGGCATTGTACACTTGTTTGAGACCCAGGGTGACTTTTGGAATAACACTGCCATTTGTAGACCTTTGTTTTTGTATGCCTACATGATAATGGCTACGGTATCGACTGTAGGCTATGGCGATGTCTCCCCGGAGACAGTAACTGGACAAATCTTCGTCACCTTCTTTATCATCGTTGGCCTCGCCTTCTTTGCAGCCATGCTTCCCAGGTTAGCTGAAGTTACCTCCGGCTACTACCATCGAACTCAATACACTTCATTCGATACCACACGAGTTCCTCAGCATATTATTGTGTGTGGCCACATAACAAATGTAACAGCTGAAGACTTCCTCAAAGATTTCCTGCACCCAGACAGAGGTGACAAAACGACACACATTCTTTTCTTGCATCCAGGAAAGCCAAACTCTGAGCTAAAGAAAATTCTGGGCTGCTATTTTACTCGCGTCCAATATCTCGATGGATCTGTCTTGAACAGCTGCGATCTACAGAAGGCCAAGATCAAAGAATCTAAAGCTGTTTTCATCCTTACAAACAAGAACACCAGCAACCCCACGGAGGAAGACAACAGCAACTTGTTCCGGCTCGTTTCAGTCAAGAACACAACAGTCCATGTCCCCATCATCATCCAGCTTCTGCACAGTTTCAGCAAGAAGCAAGTGTTCAACATTGAGGGATGGGACAGGCACAGGGACGTGGCCATATGTATCACAGAGCTAAAGCTAGGCCTGCTAGCTCAGAGCTGCCTTTGTCCAGGCTTTTCTACTCTCATTGCTAACCTATTCTACACTTCAGACTTTCCTTCGCAGGCCACTTCTTCTATCGATGCAGAAAGTGACACTGGAAGGTGGAAGGAGCTCTATGTCAAAGGTGCTTCAAAGGAGATTTATTCTTCCAAGTTTTCGCCCGCATTTTATCGCAACACATTTCACCAAGCAGCTCGAACGTGCTATGATGCTTTCAGCCTCATGCTAATAGCAATAGAAAAGAAGGGGAAATTGTACGTCAATCCTTCTGCGACCAAATTTCCAGATGTCATCATTGATCAAGACACAAATGGCTACTTCATTGCTGAAGATCAATCCCAGATCTATGTTATAGAAGGCTATACTCCCAGCCGTAGCAGCATGCTGTTTCGTGGCTCCTTCAGGATAAACAGGCGGAGCCAACTAATTGGAAAGAACACTCCCATACCTCTGGATGATTTTGGTGAAAATGGCTCAGCTCAGCTCAAAAATTTTTCAAAAGGACGAGCGAGCGTACAAACAGATGCCGATAACCTCATAATTCCCGAGCACTATGATGACTCTGAAGAAGCTAACAAGTTCCACATGTATATTAGCGAACCCAACAGGCTTGAAACAGCCATCTTAAATCCTAACGTGGCTTTTTTCGACAGCGCACTGGAACAGCGTGAAGTAGATGTCAAGGATCACATCATTCTTTGCATTTTCGCAGATGGAAACTCTCCTTTGATGGGCCTTCACAGCTTCCTGAAACCGTTACGAAGCAAGAGCTTGTCACCTGAGTTTGTTAAGCCTGTGGTGATAGTAGGTGAAAAAGCTTACATAGAAAAAGAATGGGGCATCATACGAAACATACCCAATATCTACATTGTGGCGGGAAGTCCCCTGCGCTGGTCAAACTTAAAGCTGGCAAAAGTATCAGATTGTAGCGTCTGTGTGATGCTCACGATCCCTTCTGGCTCAGCAAACCGAGAGCAAGCCATCAACGACAAAGAAGCAGTGCTTTGTATCCTCAGCATCAAGAATGCCAAGAAGGTGAACAAGTGCAAGTATAACGTTCAAACTGTAATAGATCTTTTTCAAGAATCCAACGTGCAATTCCTTGACTTTGGAGATGAAGATGAGCCCGATGAACGAATTTACAAAGCCCAGCCCTTTGCCTATGGAGAAGCTTTCTCTGCTTCCATGTTTGATTCTGTTACAAGCTCAGCTTTTCACAGTCCTGGTATAGTCAGCCTCGTAGAGAGCCTCGTCCAGTCTTCGGGAGGCTCCTCCCTCTGTTGTGCCCTGCCCATTGCTGACACTGCATATATGAATGAAAAATTCAAGGATTTCTTCATCTCACAGTTGGACCAGAAGAACTTTTGTCTCGGAATATCGCGAAAGCTTGAAGGTGAATCAGAAAGATTCGTCATTACATCACCCGATCCTGACCTTATACTCTTAGAAACCGACTTCGCATTCGTCATAAAAAGATAGAAATATTGAAGTTTCTCATTATTGTGACTCGTATTAATCCTTTGTTGTTGTGCTTGTTTTCTGAGTGTGATATGATCATTTTTATAAATAATAACTATAACAACAATTTTTTTCATAGTTGAACACTTTCCTTTTGTTCTTATTCACATGGTGTGTGTGTGTGTGTGTAAAAAAAACATAATTTGAATTAAAATTTTGAAAGATGATGACATTACATTTTGCATTGCTAGACATGAAATTCTAATAACAGGGAACAAATACTGATGCTCTGGTCTGACTGAATGGTATAATAATGTATACCATACCATACATCTGTCCACCACTAATACTGTTTGTTTTGTTGTTGTGATTGCTGCTTATACCAACTGTTGCGAGAGATTGTAAACTGCCGGGGGATCTTTTGTTAAAATTTTCAGAAAGGAAACAATGATGCACCGTAAAAGCTGGCACATTACGGCTTCTGAAAGTTCAAACTTCAAGATCAGAGGATTACCTTTAAAGCAAATAACCTCACAACATACCAGTTATTAATACGATAGGTGTTGAGCTTCATTAACTTCATGGCCACTTGAGTGAAGCAACTTAGCTATGGCTAAATAACGAGTCCATTGTTCACAGCGTTTGAAGACACTCTTTCTTTGACCTGTTTCCAGGTAAGCCTTGGAACTTACACCAATTGTTTATTTTACTGCTTGCACTTCCTCTTTAGCTTTACACACTTCACTTCTCAAGCAGTAGGAGCCAGCTACATCAAAACATGCTAATGCACTTCTGCTTGAGTAGTCTTAGCTTGAGACAAGTGTAATTCAAGAGAGTGTTCAATATCATAGACTCCCCCCCCACAGAATGCTAGCTGTACCTGTGTCCATGCACGAATAAAGCCTCTGGTGTACATCTCACACAGCGGTCCCACTTATTTCATCTCTTTGAACATGATTTGTTGCTGTTGTTGTTGTTGTTTTCAGTATGGTATCAGTCAGTATCCAACAGAATGATATAACCATGATGCAGCTTTTATTTTTATTTTTATTGTATATGTAGATAAAAGATGGATAACATCATAAAATTGTTTGAATCACCATTTTCCTATTTACAAGTTAGAAATCCAGCTACGGACTTGGCGTAATAGTGGGGCTTCCTGTCTGCAGGTGTCGCCTCTAAATCAGACAGGGAACAAGCACCTGTCAACACCAGGAGAGACTTCATCCCAAAATTCAGGCCAAACTGAATATCTGTTTTCAATCTACACAGCACATGATGTAACAGCTCAATGTTAGCACGTTTGTATACCAATATTATTACTGAAACTCTATCAATGGTTATACCTATGTAGCTATACATAAACATGTATATCTATAATATGCATACACTCATGCACCAGACAGTGACAAAATTGCTTTTCCTCTTTTTTTTTTTTTGGGGGGGGGTGGGGATTATGAGTTGCAAGCTGATGTTCTGGTGAAAGTTCTTTTAGTTAGAAGGCAGCAGATGTTGCTATTCACTGGTAATTTATATATTTAACTCAGAAATACTTGTGTACTCAAACATCTGCATGTCTGCAATCTAAAGCAACAACTGCTTTACTGCCTCAATTGCAATATCAGAGCTTCCACACAAGCAAGCCTCAAATTACTAAAGGCTTTTAAAATAGATGTTCATTTAACGCATGAAAATTCTCCATGTATACACACTCATTATATCCCCCCCCCCCTGCCCTAGCAACAACAACGACAACAAATTTTACAAAACAGAAAGCACAGCATCGTGACCAGCCTACAATTATTATAATGAGTTATTCACATCCCCCATTAATAGTGTACCTTGTAGATGTTATCAAAATTGTGACATTGAAAATGTGCGGATTATTATATGAAAATATAAACAGAGTAAATTCTACTACCAACTGTGAGTGGGTAATTATAAACATGGCCACTCTATCAGAAGAGAGCAAACAGATAGGGTAAGATAGCACAGGAAATAATCGGCGAGAGAGAGCGACGCTGGCAGAGGCCAGAGAGCTAAAATGGCGGAAGCCATAGGGGGAGACTGGCAGAGGTCAGGGAGTGAGAGTGGCGGAGGCCAGTGAGTGAGGCAATTAATATGGGAAATACAGGTATATCAGAATGGTTATATTGGCAGGGCCTGCTCTGGGTAGAGAACCAAGCCGTGAGGAGGTGGAGGAGCTGGACCTTACAACGTTTGCCTCGGAGAGAAGATTGGACGAAGCAGACATGAGCAGAGGGGCAGGAGCAAGCGTGGTAGGAGAGCCCAGCACCGCAGAAAAGGTAGATGAGGTTCTCCCCTTTATTGTGAGCGAGGCGCTACCAGTTGTCCCAGGGAAACTGGTAAAGAGGATTCTACGGGGAGAGTTTACGGACATGGCAGAACTCCTCAAGGATAATGTGGAGGCAGAGAGGAGGAGGCTCCTTAGTGGAGAGACCAGATCAGGGCAAAGGAATGGACGGAGAGAAGTCCCAGATTTCGAGAGCTGGCTCCAGTGTTTCAGCGCCTATGCCGCAGTGATCTGCAGCAAATTCCCACACAAGGCCAGGGAGTTGTGGGCCTACCAGGCCTTTATGATCACTGAGCATAGAGAGCGTGGTGGGCGCGGGTGGTCTCTATATGATAGTGCCTTTAGGCAATAGATTGCCTCCCTGGGGGCTGCCGACTTTGCCAAGGTAAGTCAGAGCCTCTACTCCACCACATTCTTAGCATATGGAGGAAGGGGGCAGTTCTGCACTGGATGCCTGATGGCAGATCACTCGCAAGAGGACTGCGCAGTGCATCCAGGGAGAGATGTCCCAGTCGTGCGGCTGCGGGATACAGCCTCAACCCCGGCGAGAAGGGAAGACCCTGAGTGGAAGAGGCGGAGAGCACGCAGGGGGGCTTGCTTTGCGTTCAATGATGGACGCTGCGCAGCCCCCCACTGCCGATTCGAGCATGTGTGCTCGACCTGTGGCGGAAACCACAAACGGACTGCATGTCGAGGACCTGCACGAGATCAGCAGCGAGAGAGACACTGAATGGACAGAGAGCCTGATGGATGAAAGAGAGACGGAGTCATACAGTATAAAGTGTGAATGATGCAATTATGGCGCATGGAAATAGATATATTATAATGAAGTTGTTAAAAAAAAAAAATATGAATAAGTATTAAATAATTAAAATATGCAGGGCATAGCATAGGACCAAAGGTTGGTAAAGGGTAGTGTGAATAGGCAACCCCAGACTACCAGTTGGTAAAGTAGGGTAAAAAATAAAAATAAATTAGGTAAAGGGGGTCAAAGTACTGGTAGTAGATGGGTAAGGGTCAGTAAAGGTGGAAGCTTTGAGCAACAGGCTACGGTATTATTAATCATCACAGGTGACGGCTTGTTGTACCCGTACACCCAGCACCTAGAGGTGCTCGACAGCAGAAGGCCCCAGCAGAGGAGGGCGGTGCCAGATGGGCTGCGGAGAGTGGTGACGCCGCTGATAATTGAAGAATGGGAGAGATGTCTGCGAGACCACCCCGACAGAAAGTATCGGCAGTACATACTCGCGGGTCTGCGGTACAGCTTCAGAGTGGGGTTTCAGTACGAGGTGAATGAGACAACATTGGCGCAGACCAATATGCAGTCTGCCATACGGAACCAAGAGGTGGTGGACAAGTACCTACAGCAGGAGGTAGGCCTGGGGAGAGTAGTCGGACCACTTAAGAAGTGGGATGTACCAGGGGTGCACATAAGCCGCTTTGGGGTAATAGAGAAGCCCCACTAACCAGGGAAGTATCGCCTGATTGTAGACCTCTCACACCCAGAGGGGGGGAGCATCAATGACGGGATTGAGGCTGAGATATGCACCCTGAAATATGTCTCAGTGGACACAACAGTGGCAAGGGCAGTGACCCATGGCAGGGCAGCTAATCTTTCTAAGTTCGATATTGAGAGTGCATATCGGATGGTACCAGTACACCCAGAGGACAGACATTTGCTGGGAATGGAATGGAAGGGTAAATTGTTCATAGATACAACTCTACCATCTGGGCTGCGATCAGCGCCAAAAATATTTAATGCATTGGCTGACGCAATGCAGTGGTTCCTGGAGCGAGCAGGCCTCGAAGCAATCCACTACCTTGACGACTTCCTCCGGATCAGCTCATCGAGTGAGGCTGAGGGTGCGACTGCACTCGCGTTGGCCCTTGAGAAGTGCAGACAGCTGGGAGTGCCTATTGCGAGCCACAAAACTGAAGGCCCCACAACGACAATTACATTTTTAGGTATCGAGCTAGACACGGTGGCTCAGACCATGCGGCTTCCGTCAGAGAAGCTAGGCCGGCTCCAGCGGATGATTGAGGGATGGTCAGGCAGACGGTCTTGCATCAAAAGGGACCTGCAGTCCTTGATTGGGCTTCTCCAGCATGCGTCCAGTGTGGTCAGGCCCGGTAGGACTTTCCTGAGGCGCATGATAGCGCTTCTGTCAGTGGCTAAGAGACCTCACCATAGGATTCGGCTGAATGTGGGCTTCCGCTCGGATTTGCAGTGGTGAGCATCATTTCTGCCTGGCTGGAATGGCATCAGCATGATGGCTGGGTGGAACCGTGCCCAATGGTCAGATGCTTCAGGATCATGGGGGTGCGAGGCATATACATCGACAGGCCAATGGTTCCAGTTCAGCTGGCCAGAAGCATGGATGGATCTCCACATAACCGTCAAAGAACTGCTGCCCATTGTCCTAGGCGTGGCAGTGTGGGGTAGGCAGTGGGCAGGAAAGACAATCCGATGTCGATGTGACAATGCTGCCGCAGTGGCAGTCATCAACTCCGGCTCTAGTAAAAGTGAAAGGATGATGCACCTGCTGAGGAGTGCCTTTTTCTTCACAGCAGCATACAACATCACGGTAGCAGTGCACTTGCCAGGGGTTGAGAACAGTGAGGCCGATGCATTGTCACGTAATGACCACTTGTCCTTTTTGATGCAGAATCCGGACGCCAACCAAGAACCAGTAGTCATCCCCTGGCCCGTTATCGAAGCACTGGTCAGGCAGCGCCCAGACTGGACATCGCAGAACTGGGCAAGGTTGCTAGCAGATTGCTTGCAAAGGGTCTAGCAGACTCGACCCAAAAAACATACCTTAGTGGTCAGCAGAGGTACCTAAGGTTCTGTGAAAGTGGGGACAGAATCCCAGCGCCAGCCTCAGAAGAAACATTGGTGCTGTTTGTGTCTCACCTGGCGAAGGAGGGACTAGGACACCGTACGATAAAAGTGTACCTGGCGGCAGTGAGGTAGCTGCACATTCAGGAGGGAAAACACAACCCCTTCAACCAGGAGCCTCTCCAGCGGCTCCACTACGTTCTGCGACTGCTGGGTCGTAGCCTGTGTCCGAGGGTACAGTCATTTCCCCCGAGCGTAGAAACCCAAAGAACCCTAGGCACACTGCTGCCCACAGCATGATTGTCTCCTGCTGACGGCTCTCCTTCTCCCAGACTCCTTTCATAAGACAGAGGATGGGTGGTGTCATGGGTAGTCTCTCTCTGCCACTCCCCCCTTTAAGGGCTTCCTCTCTTTTCATCCCCCCCACCTGAGCAGATGTGATATTGCTGTAAACGATGCCAAGAAGCCGACAGTGATGAGGATCACATTGAAGCAGTCAAAGACAGACCCCTTCAGGAAGGGTGTAGATCTCTTCCTGGGAAGGACAGCGACGGATTTGTGCTCAGTGACAGCAATGTTGAGTTACCTGGTGGTGCGGGGAACTCAACGAGGTCCTTTGTTTATATTCAGAGATGGACGCTGACAAGAGAGCGATTAGTATCAGCCGTCAGGGCAGCACTACAAGGGGCAGGGCTTGACTGTACCAAATATTGCGGACATAGTTTCCGCATAGGAGTGGCCACAATGGCAGCCAGCAGAGGGATGGAGGATGCAATAATTAAGACTCTGGGGAGATGGAGGAGCTTGGCCTACCTGGAGTATATCAAGATTCCGCGGGAGCAACTGGCCAACTACTCCAATGTCCTAGCAGCCTAGAGGGACAGACCAGGGGAGCACCGGGGGTGAGGCTAACTGAGAACACACTTTAGTTCAAGTCACATCATGTCACTAGAACACTATTCAACCATGTATTTGTATATCATTGGATTAGAAAGATAAACCTTGTCACGTGAGCACTAAGGGCACATAGTGGGGGGCAGGGTTATTATTGTTGGTGCTTGGGGGGTCAGGTCTGACCTTGGGCAGGGGCAAAGCCCCCTTTTGCCTTCACGGATTCCCCCTAAGCACCACTTAGCACCTTAGCAGGTGGTCAGGGAAGGGTCCGCCCACGCCTCTGCCAAAACCACACAGTCTCAATTGAGGTAAGCAGAGGTGGGTGTCGGGGTGGGAGTGGTTAATCAGCGAGGACCGTAAGTCATTAACTCTAGTCTCTAGTAGCAGATTATCAGTACCAAATCTGAGATAAGAATGCTTGTATATTGTGGGGTCATCCACTCGAGCCGAAGACAAAGGGAGTCGACCAGCTATCACCGCAGTGAAGCAGAGAATGGCCAGAAGGTACACTGCCTCCAGAGTTCGAGACGTGACCAGTCCTGTGGGTTGATTGAGTCCATTCTAAACTTCTCCAGCAAAGCTAACCAGCAAATTTACCCTTTTCAGACTGATTATCCCAAGTTCATGTAATTAATATAATACACAACTAGACACGAACTGAACTTCAATACACACGAACAAGCGCAGACTCACTTCTGTCGACACTTTACCAACTGTACATGAACAACACACACACACAAACATGCTAATACTCATGATACAGAACTAAGTCAACATTAAAATATTTCAACTATCTAATTAAGCCTACTTCTTTATCTTCTTTCTTCCCTCTTCTTCTTCTCTGTTCTCTTCTCTCTCTTTCTCAGCTGCGGAGTGCGCCCCCACATTTATTTACAGGCTTTACCAGTGTTACGTTAGAGTTGGTTGAACAACAAGTCTAACAGAAGCAAGAAATGTCTGCCTTAATTACTTTGGTTAAAGGAATCAAATTTTAGGCTCCATTGCAGAGTTTATTAGTGAATAAAAGATTAGCACGCCTGTATCCATCACAACCACATAGAAATGTCCATCAATAATGGCAGATGTAGCCCATCCCATAGTTCGAGGATATTCAAAATATTTTGTCTGAGTGTCCGGTTTATCCCTTCTTTCATTCACTAATACATAAATACTCTCATCAACAAACTGCCTGGTGGTCAACACATTCTCCATGCTAGATATCTTCA
>WLWI01005414.1_pt1 | contig 10646 bp, 1 predicted proteins | sample 6701501 | NCBI WGS metagenome assembly WLWI01 (sample SAMN12718690, study PRJNA515312) | sponge metagenome | isolation source: marine sponge | host: Mycale hentscheli | place: New Zealand: South Island, Marlborough, Capsize Point | collected 2014-11-01
TATAAGGTAATTTACGAGATGACTATCATTTGGGAGCATAATCAAATAAGGTTGTTCCCATCAATGAGTAGTATTAAGGAAATTTAAAGTAACCTTTTAAATCACCATATTGGGTGATATACTTACCTCATGGTGGAAGTTGTCACTTTACCTGCACATACCAAATATGCTTTGTAACACAGGGGCGAATGACTCAAATCACTTTATAGCTAGTGATATTAAGTCCCCAGAAAGCATGAAAATAGAAAAGCAGAGGCTTCTAGGAGCTAATAGCGTGTTCGGCTACTGAAGAGATAAAAATAGAATTCAGAGTGGCACGAGCAATATAGCTGGTCCACGCTGGGTCCGTAGGCTCAGTGAGCTGCAGATAATCATGGAGAACAGACGTCCGTAGATAATGAGTCACCTTGGATAAGAAGTGAGCAGGATAAACTCAACCATGCTATGAGGTAAATAACTTTATTCTAATACATCCCCTCATTCCCATCTTTCTTTAATACTAATATCAGGGATCTATAAATTAACCTTAATGAAATATGTCGTATGATTCTCCAGCATTATGTGCAGATAGAGTATTATAGAATGTGTAATTATAACGTCACTAATATCTGGTCAACATTGTCTATACCACGATCTACCCTTCTATTTGTATAAATCATTATTAAACAGTGTTCTTAAACAATTGGCGTTCAGTCATATCTTATCTATGTTTTCAAGTAGTTATGCCTTCACAGCGAAGCGAATGATAACATCTCCAAGGCTTAATTATGAGTCGTTAACTACTTTGAAACAAATGGTGGAGATGCCTAATGGTTTATGATACATTCAATAAATTAGCATAATGAGATCAAATCAAATATTAGCCTTTGACCTTGCTTAACCACTGCATGCATTTTAATAACGTGTGCTAATAATGTAACGCAGACAGTGATAATCATCTTGCCTCCCTCCTCCCTCTTTCTCTGTGTGTCACGGTGACCTGGTCAGATTAACAACCAGAGCAGACACTGTAAATGTGATCTTGCTCACTGAGTACTGAATTACTGAGTAACGACTAGAATTAATATAGTCATACTCATTTACAAGCTTATTTCAGATCTCCCATACAATGCAATACAATCTTATAAATACATAACAATGCAAGACAATGTTATAAAACCATGTCTCTATCTCCCTCGCCTTGCTCTCTCTCTCTCTCTCTCTCTCTCTCTCTCTTGTTTACATACAATAATACTACAGGCAGTGGTAATTCTCACCATGTAATATGAGTGGTATGCAGGAGTGAGCAAGTATAGTGGGCTGCAGAATTGAGCGAGTATTCTAGGACTAAAAGCAAGGTAGAGCAGGAGTGCTGATGTTCATGATACAGTAGGCTATCAGTCTATGAGACTCATCACACGGTCAGCTGTTCAGAGCGACACTGTGCACAGTGCTCAGTGCAACTTAACATTGTGCACTCAGTGCTAAGTGCTAAACATGCATCTCTCACGCTCATTAAGCTAAAAGTCTAACTGCTCAGTCGACTCCGTGTGCTAAGGGCACTAACTGATATGCTAATTGAATTAATTTGGTGCATAAGAGCTGCAGACCTACTCACTCACACTCGCTCCACTCACAAGCCACTCAGATGGTCTACTCACTCCCATAGTCTAAAAGAATAACAAACTTCCGCTTGCTCAACACCTTACACCGTTTACTGACAGCTGCTCCATACAATCAGAGCATTGTATAAGTTTGCTGTGTGTTTTATTTACCGGATAATTGGTTCAGTATGTGTAAACAATAACTTAATGCACTGCACATGTACAGAGAGGTACTATGATACATTATTAGCAGTATTATAACTCTTTGTCTTCCACACTTGCTTCTTTCTGTCTCTCTCAATTTCACTGGTTGTGAGAAGAACAGCCAACTCAATTAGCAAACCAGCTACTTCCTCAAAACAATAACATAGAGCAGGTTGGCTCTCAAGACGCATGCACTCTTCAACAGGATGCAATACATCAGACACAGAGTTCTCCAGGCACTGCAAATTATTAGCAAACTTCAGTAGTTTGTGACACTGTATGGAAATTTCTGGTTTATTTACAAAAACTCAATACTTCAGCTGTAAACCTTAATCAACATAATCTCTTCAATGCAGATTCTATTTAAAAAAAAAACTTGTGATTCTACACAACTGAAATTTAAGAGACACATATAATGCAATAATTTGCTCTCAAAATAGTAATTGCTCTCAAAACATGTCAAATTCATCTCAACAACCTAACCTTACACAACCTGACCTTACACATCTGATGAAAGAATACATATCAACATTCAATCAATCAACCACTACATCACAAAACATCCCATACTTCGACCCTCCGAAATTTGATGGTGAGGCCGGAACATTTAGACAATGGCTTACAGATTTCCAAGATTATACTGCTTGCCTCAATTGGTCAGATAATCAGAAATTGTCCACCCTACCTCTGCTTTTACGAAACAGAGCAAAGCAATATTATCAAGAGTTGCCTGTGACCCAGAAATCAACTTTGGGAAAAGCTATTGCTTCACTGCAAAGTCACTTTGGAAGTAGATCAGCAACAGACTTCATTCACTTCAATCAACTTGATTATAAACAAGCACAGAATGAAAATGTCCATGCATATGCTACAGAAATATGTCAAAGATTAATAACAGCTGGCATAACAGATGAACGGCACAAGTTGCAATGTTTCTATAATGGTTTGCAGACACACATCAAGTCACAAATACTTCTGTCACAACCCAAAACATTGGCAGAGTGTGAACAACTCGCTCTCTTGGCAGAACAAAACACCAAAGCCAACCACACAGCAGCAGTACAAGAAGCAGTTAGTGCAGTCACCAATGCTGTCACACAGAAAATGTCATATCTTAATGCCCAAACAACATCAAGCAACAGTCAATCACAATCACAAGGATCCAATGAAGAATGTGAAAACTTTGACATCCAGCACAACAGCACCTACAATGACAACAGGAATTCACAACCACAGCCACAAGCAGCTCAGATACAGCATATCCAGTTTCAACAACAACCATGGGTAAATCATATTGCACAACAACCATATAGCTTTCCGCAACATCAACCACAAACTCAGCCGCAACAAACTCAGCATCCAACAGTCCATTATCCCTCCAATCAAGCATCATGTAATTCTGCTACACCACATCAAAACAACCAGACATCATATGGCTTTCTGCAACATCAAAGCCAAGTCTTGGCTGCACAACAAGATTCCTATCCAGGTCAGTGCACAACAACAAGGTCACCTTCCCTAGGTCCAGCACAACAAGTGCCACTCTTCAAGCAAAACCCCTACTGTAAACAGTGTGGTATAAGACATATATTTGGCCAACATGACAACCCAACATGTAGCAAATGTGGAACGCAGGGACACACAAGGAAAACATGTACTCAGTCTTGTCACAACAGGGTATCAAGTCAACCAGGCAAAGCTATTACCATCGACCATGTCAAGTCTTCATCACCGATCCAACATGTAACCTTCAGTACAGATGCACTCATTCCTCTGAAGATCAAACATGTCCCACTCAAAGCTCTCATGGACACAGGGTCCAGCGTTAATTGCCTGTCAGAAAGAATTCTCAAGTCATTGTTTCCAACTCAGACAACGCTAAGTCCAAATCTTCATCTGTTTGAATCAGCTTCTGGCATGTCCATGAAATCACTAGGGCGACTGAATCTGACCTTATACATCGATGACCAACCTCGAAAAGGCGAGTTCTATGTCTTTCGTGACCTTTCCCAAGACATCATCCTTGGACGACCTTTCATGGAAAAACATGGCGCGATAATAGACTTCTCTCAAAAGGAAGCTTTCCTCACAAAGGGTATTCCATTAGTTGCTTCCTCTGACTTCTCTCTTGCACCTGGACAATCCAAACTTATCCACAGCATATGCAAACAATATCATGCACCATCTGGTCTCCACGGTCTTATCGGTTCCTTCACACATAGGGCAGGTGTCAAAGTTCTTGACACAGCAGCCACAGTGTATGATAAGATGGTCCCTATAATCTTACAGAATGACACAGATAAACACCAAACATTCAAAAAGGGAAGAAAACTTGCAGCATTCAAACCTTTAAGTGACAACCAGTGCCCACAGCCAGACATACCTGTTTCCAAGCTGGCACATGACAAGGTATCCTTATCTGCTGAACAGATACACGAAATTAGCAAGGAACTCAGGACAGAGTCTGACCAGTTGGAATGGTTAAAGCAACAGCACAAAATTGACCTAGAACAGAGTCCTCAGGAGGTCAAATCTTCTCTCCTACCTGTCTTAATGGAAAATGCTGAAGCTTTCTGCGATTCTGAAGGTACTCTTGGATTCAATGATTGGGTTCACCACAAAATACAATTGGCTCCAAATACGGTCCCCATAACAAGACAACCATACCGGATGCATCCAAAAGTCAGGGATGCCTTGCAAAAACAAGTAGATAACTTTGTTGCACAAGGAATACTGGTTGAAGGTGACAGTTCTTGGAGCTCCCCAGTGGTTCCAATTAAGAAAGGACCATCTCGCGCAACCAAGCATCTCAGAGATCCAAATAAGGAGAGTGAGTACCGTCTTTGTGTCGATTTAAGATATCTGAATGCCCATTGTCTTCCCTCTCCAACACACATACTAAATGTTAAAGAGCTGATTGACAACATTGGCATGGCTAAGCCAAAGTACTTTACAAGTTTGGACTGTAAGAACTCATTCTTCCAGCAAGCACTTGACCCAGCTTCTCAACATCTTACAGCATTCTTGTTCAACAAGAAGAGCTACCAATTCACAGTAGCTCCTCAAGGGTTAAATAGCTCGCCATTCTCGTTTCAGCGGCTCATGTTCAAAATTCTCGATCTCGTGGGTGACCCAGAACATACATTCTCTTACATCGATGACATTTTGCTTGTAAGTCCAACTTGGGAACACCACGTCCAGTTACTTGACAAAACACTACGAGCAATCAGAACTGCAAATATCAAATTGAGTGGTGCAAAGTGCTCATTTGGTAAGGAAGAAATCACTTTCCTTGGGTACAAACTCAGTGCTGATGGAGTCTCGATTTCCCCAAAACATGTCGAAGCTATCCACACATGGCCCACACCAGGAAATGCTAAGCAAGTCAGAAGTTTCCTGGGAGTCATCAACTATTACAGATCTTGGCTCGCAGACAGAGGTAAGTTGATCCAACCATTGTCCAACCTCACAAGAAAAGACACCCAGTTTAAATGGACAGAAGCATGCCACTCCTCCTTTGAGGCCATCAAAAGAGCCCTCACATCAGAACCAGTGCTCAGATACCCTGATTTTGAGAAGCCATTCCGCCTATACTGCGATGCTAGTCAAGCTTCTTTAGGTGCGGTCCTTTGCCAACAAGGTGACAAGGATGGGGAATTCCACCCAGTAGCATATCTTGGCAGAGCTACCACCCCACAGGAATCAAAATGGTCGATTTCGGAATTAGAGGCGCTAGCAGTCGTGTTTTCGGTACGGCATTTTTCTGTCTACCTACAGGTGCAACCCTTCGAGATATATACAGATCACAAACCTCTATTACATATCTTCTCAGGGAAAACAGAACTCTCAGCCAAGCTAACCAGATATGCACTATTTCTCTCAGACTACAACTATGAAATCAAGTACATACCAGGAGAAAAGAACATTGTAGCAGATGCTCTGTCTCGTAGGCTTTATGACAATGAATTGCTTGACCCCACAGGAGATAAGTTCACGGAAGACATAGGTCTGCCAGATTTGTTTTGTGAAAATGAACAAGTCAATGTTCTGACACGTGCCCAACGAAAACAACAACGATCAGAAGATGACTTGGGAACTAACATGGAAGACAGCGTGAACAAAGCTGCAACACCTCCAGAAACACACCAAAGTCAGGCACAGACATCTGAGAACAGTAGCAGCAACGCACCTAGAAACAACAAAGCAAAGCAGCCAACACAAAATGACCACAGACGAAACATGTACAATAATGTATCTGATGAACTGTCTCCTGATAACATCAGACAAGCGCAAGATGCAGATGAATTCTGTTCAGATCTGATTACTATGCTCGAGACTGGAGATCTTCCAGAGGATCCAGCTAGAAGACGCAGATGTGTGAAACGCGAGATGGATTTTTGTATCAGGAATGACATGCTGGTGCAAATGTGGTCTCCAATACCTAAAGGAGAAACAATCTTCAGAATTGTTCTGCCCAAAGCACTCCAAACAGATGTCATAAGTCAAATACATCATTGCTCAATGACACCTCATCTTGGCATAGAAAAGTCAATCTCTATCCTCAGACAAAGGTACATATTCAAAGGAATGTACGAAGCAGTCCGCAACTACATTGGCTCTTGTGAAGTCTGTCTTGCAACAAAGCCAGCAAACAGATCTACCAGAAAACCACCAGGTTTATTTGATATCACCACAGCACCATTCGAAAGATGTCACGTAGATTTTGCAGGACCGTTCTATCCAACAAGGAATGGAATGAGATATATTTGCGTTGTAGTAGATTCATGCTCCGGATATACTATAACCTGGGCTACAAGATCCTTACATGCAGATTCATTTGCCACAAACTTCTTCCACAAAGTATCATGCATATACTCAAACCCAAAACATTTGTTGTCTGACAATGCGTCAACCTTCCGTTCAAAGCTTTGGACTGCAGTTGCAAATGCATTGGGTATCAAACTGACATATTCTGCCCCATACTGTCCTCAAACAAATGGAACAGCTGAAGCAGCTGTAGGGAACATAACACAGATACTGAGATGCCTCACTCAAGAAAACAAACTCAATTGGGACGAGCTTCTTGCTCCGGCTACATTTGCCATCAACGCTAGCTCACATGCAACTCATCAACTAACACCATTCATAATGATCTTTGGACGTTCTCCATGCCTTCCCATAGATGCAAAACTACAACCAGAATCACAAACGCCACTCTACCAAATCATTGAAGACATGCAAAATGCACAACACACGGCGATTCAAACAGCAGTCAGACTGAAAGAACACAGAGATCGAAACAAGTTACAGACTCCTTCCACAGAACAATCAAAACTCAAACTCACTGAAGGTATGATAGTGTACTGGAGAAAACATAAAGATGTGAAATCAGGAGAAGGCAAATTTGCCGTTTCTTTCTATGGTCCGTACCTCATAACCAGATGTTTCAAGGACACAGTGATGTTAAGACACTTACACACTGGCGTTCATCATAACATTCCTGTTAGCACCTCTCAACTAAGGTTAGCTCCACGATACAGAGAACACAATGACGTACCGCCATTCACTTATCCGGACTACAGCAGTGACAGACAGTACAGGAGTGTCCGTGTAGACAACAAACAAAATTCAGACTAACTTCATTACGCGACAATCATACCAAGCTTACTCACAGGCTTACTCAAGGGTTCACTTCCCTACAATCACTGGCTTACTTTCAATGCATTTATGACGACAACACTCACACATGTTGCTATTTCCGAAGACTGATTTTTTTTTAATAAGTTCACATTCAGATCAAAATTAGCCGGCAAACTTCAGAACCAAATCTTACGTTAGTATTAGGTTTAGTATACATCAGAGTCACACTAAGTTCGTCCTCACTCAAATATGCAGAAACTAACTAACAAGCCAGCTCATGCTCTCTGACAGCACACTATGATAGCCACGATTCATTGTTTCATCATTCATAACAAATGTCTAGACGCTACAGCTTACACTGGAGATCAGTACTACAAATATCTCCCATTAACCATTTTACAGCTAAGTCTACTGGCAATTTCAATTTTCTTGCACCTGTGCAGCAACACATCATTACTACTATAGCATTGCATGCTAATGAATGTAGCTCAGCTACCACACTAACACAATCCTAACCCCTCAAGATTCGTACAAAACAGCTTGCATGACTCATAACTAGACCCATTTTATGTAAAATCTGATACACTTGTTACAACAAATTTAGGAATTTGAGCAATCAAACTCAGAAACTTGTGTTCATCAACAGTAATGTGAACAAATAAACAAATAAACTGACCACAAATTCTTTGGATAACTATCATCCAAACACTTATAATTACCTGTAATGGTATGTATAACTATGATTAGTTTATCGACTTGAGAACGCAGAAAATAGCTATGAATCTTTCAGTCAAATTTAATAGAAATGCAATTATCTAACGCATGGTCTCCGTGCACGTGTCTATGATTTTCTGTTGCAGCAAGGGAACCGGATTTACGTTACATCATCAGCCATGTTCAACAATATCTATCCTTATGCAGTATCAATAGATATTCTTATTCTGCATCCTGTGGAACATGTGACCTTATTTATTCAAAGATCAATACCTTCTCACATCAGTTATAATTAATCGATACTGCAATAAGATGTCATCACATGATTACGATGTGCACTATGTACAATGGTCACTCAACCGAGTCAATTGACCAAACTAAAATCAAGGTCACAAAGTTCACACATATAAATATAAGGAGAAGCTGACGACTGTGTTCTATCAACATCAAGCTCTCTATCCTATCAACTTATCTTACCATACAAAATTTAAATCATGGCAGGTATTTCGATTCTTTATATGCCAGTTATATTTCTTTGATACTCCATTATGGGTCAATGAACAAACCTATTCCTTATGTTTCATCTTACACAATCTTCCAAGCTAATGATACCAATATTTCATTGACTTATAAAGGACAGCAATGCATGAGTTATAATAGGATTATCATTCATATCCATCATGACAACGCATGTCTTCCTTCCTTCTATCCATTACGATGGTACCGAGTTATGTATTCTGCCTGACTCCTATCAATGTCAAGTTATGCACGATTACAATTCCTGCAGATATTACAAACTCAACTTTAAAACTAATCTTCACTCATTTTCATGTCTTGCACAGTTATTTTCATTCTGCTAAAACATTTCACGACTTATCGATTATCAAACTGACAAACTAACGACTGTTGTCATTTTTATTGCTGTGACAGTGATGTACTGATTACCTTACAAATGCATTTGGATTTGTTCACTAATATTAATCAGCTTCAACCAATGGCATCACTCCAGCAACCAACCACAACGAAGACCCAGACCTGGCAGCAAAACACTTCCTGCTACCTGTTACTTAATGCAGCTGCGCACCATTGCACGGCATCACAACACCCCGTTACGACACTACATTTATGGCAGTCTGCTGCGGCTACGTCATCGTCACGCACTCTACGACACTTATGTAGATTGAGTCTCTAGAGCAAGCTATCCTGGCCCACCGTATGCCCATGACTCTACTCCCTGGTGCGCTACCAAGACATTACTCTACGCCGCTAATGCTGTGACCAAAGACAACTCCATTATCCATGCGCTGGAAGACACTAACGAAGTAATACAGATTACGCTCGAATCTAAAGCTACAGTGCTACCGCTCGCAGTGAGGAATTAACCAGTTTATTATATCGATACTCAATGACAATGATGATTGCTGAGGACGATTATTGCATATATATACAATTGATTTAATCATAATCCGAACAATACGGCGCGCTGTACTACAGACTTATATTGTGCTAAATTTACGTGCAATAGTTCATTATATTAACCATCGGTGACGTGTGCGGATTCACAGTGACGCTAAACATGGTATATTTATAAACCCGACCCATGTTACACTTATAACAGTTCTAATCCCGTTAAGGACATCGTGCTATCCAAATGAACCTTGTGCTATAAATTGGTCGCGGTTAGAACTACACGTGCTACTAATGGATAATTATTTAAGCTCTTCTTCTAAATTTCAAACGACATGCGGGAGGGAATCCTGGAACCTTCTGCAGGATTCTAACTGGAACTCATAAATTCTAAAACTTTACTTATTTATTCTAAATCAATATTTGGTATGAGTGTGTGAGTGATTGTGTGTATGTGTGTGTGTTTAAATCAATCAATCAAACGTGAATTTATGTGTTATTGAACTTTATCATCATAACTGCAAATGTGTGTATTTATAATCTAAACAACATCTATTCGATTGATCAGGTTGCATGACAATGTATCAAAATTGGTGTGTATTAGTATAACAGCTATCTATCGTATAGTAAATTTGGTGTGCTATTTCTATATTTAATCACATCTATCTTCATTGCATTATTGATTTGTATTATTAGACAGAACTTTATTGCTTCTACAAAGTGACAATTACTGTTGCAAAATTCAAATATCAACAAAGTTTTGATTACAAATTCAGGGCAGAATTGTAGATAGCCTACAGCTGTTTGTCTAACTATTCTATGCTATCAATTGTTTATTAATCTGTACTCTTTTCTTATAGCCAACTGACGTCTACTTACTGAATTATTCTTTGTTCGCATCAATATGTTACTTAGGATTTCATGACTAGTTCACTGGTATCAGGTAAAACATCAATGCTAGTATTCAGAAATATAAGGTAATTTACGAGATGACTATCATTTGGGAGCATAATCAAATAAGGTTGTTCCCATCAATGAGTAGTATTAAGGAAATTTAAAGTAACCTTTTAAATCACCATATTGGGTGATATACTTACC
>WLWI01005415.1_pt1 | contig 10645 bp, 9 predicted proteins | sample 6701501 | NCBI WGS metagenome assembly WLWI01 (sample SAMN12718690, study PRJNA515312) | sponge metagenome | isolation source: marine sponge | host: Mycale hentscheli | place: New Zealand: South Island, Marlborough, Capsize Point | collected 2014-11-01
CGAAAACAAGGTTGGGACATCCTGAAAACCTTGAAAACCGCGCCTGATCAGCTCATCCTCAACCTCAGACCCGTCTGATGGGCCGTCTATAAAAGCATCAGGTTGGGGTAGCTGGGTAGTTACGATTATGTATTTAATATGTATTTTTGCGCTCTTTTTTTTAAAGAATAGAACATAATTTTAATTATCCCCGAGCTAATAGTGCATTTTTTTAAATTCAATTGAGGTGTTTTGAATCGCCCTATTCAGCAGAAACGCCGATATATTTATTGTGGTGGAGCGCGACCGTCCGAAAGGTTGAGTTAGTTTCGTCTGGGTGCCGGGGCAGGGTCTGCAACCAGAAGTTTAGGACATGAGGGAGATATTGCTTTTACCATCCCATAGCACAGGAGTTCCGATTCTGTTCGACCGTTCAAAGACTTAAGAACGCAGCACGAAGATCCCGCATTGAACCAGTTACCAACAGCGCCAATTGCAGTTGCTTTCATCTGGTGGCTGAACTAGTTGCCCTGCTTTCTGTCGTTGGTGACGTCCGGGTAGCTTATTCAGATTTGGAGCTTCTATTTGATTACTTCATCCAGCGACCCGTCAACAGCGCAGTTTCGGATCAGGATGCCGGGAATTTCTCAAATCGGATAGCTATGCCAGCGGTATCGTCCAATCTGGCATATTCGAGCCGTTTCTCGGTTTCGGGATAGTGAGGCATCCATGACCAATCTGAGGTTCAATCGACATGTTTACAAACGGATGTCTTGCTGGCTGAAGCTGGTTGCACAACAGATCCATTGGACAGGTCAGGTCAACGAGCAGATGAGTCCATTGGAGCAATCATGCCGAGGGAAGTACGATGAAAATTGTTTGTCGAAAGAGTACGACAAGTTACTCGACCGGCGCGGTGCATCCGGCTGCGCAGTTGCAAGAATTCAAGGGCCGTATTGCTATTTATATCAAATAATTCTGCAGTGTAAATCTGATTTAAATACCTATAGACTATTTTCATTAATATAACGTTCCGATAATATTGTAAAAAATAACACCATGACAAACAAACAGCTCGAAACATTATTCACCTGCTGTCGCGAAATGCAGAAACTGGGCTATCCGCATCCGGATTTCACAGTCCGCACGCGCGGGGGGTATTACGAAATTCTGCGGAGTGGCAAGGTTATGTGGCGAAGGCGGGTCAATCGCCACTGGACGGAATTGCCCTAAATTGCTCGCTGTGTGTGTCATTTGTGGGTATCGGTTCTTGTCATTCCCGCAATATGCATATTGCTATTAGCCCGGGGCTGGATCTGTGTCTTGGGTTTGGAATGCTTTTTGACAATTTTAAGATTGAACTGACCGCCATGTGGATCAGCTACGCGCTACCACGATGGGGATGCATAAAACCGTTGAAATAAATATTCCTGCAGTGGTGATGTATTGTGCTGAGGCACATGATTAGCAAATTCTACTCAATGAGTTGGATTGGACAGACGTTGTTCTGGATGATTGATTTCATTGGTGTAGAATAAAACTGCAACCGGGGGCAGATCAATGATGCTTGGTCAATCGAGATACGCTTGGCTGGGATGTGATGCCTCTTCAATTAAAACGATCAGCCGAAGGGATAAGTGCATTTCATCAGGCGATATGAAGGCAATTTCAGTTCTTTGTATTGCTTGGAATCATTCATATTTCCCCCACAAAGCTCCAAAACAATGGATGAATGGGTTGATCCTCAACATGGCAACACCTTTCACTTGCGAGAATGGTGTTTGTTTCGCTGACAGAACGGGCTGTAAGCGAAGTGAATGGGAAAGGATAAATATGACGACGTGAATTTCTAAATTGTTGGGCTGGGCAAGTGGGTCGTCTTGATCAAGGCGGCCATAGATATCAAAACTGTAAGGCACTCACAATGACACCCGAAGAAATCAAATCACTACGCAAGAACAAGGGATTAACTCAAGAACAACTTGCCACGATGATGCAAGTTGACTCGACAACAATATATCGCTGGGAAAGTGGCATTGTTACCCCCAGCCTGGTCAAGACAGCAATATTGCGGGACATCTTGATTAAAGTTGGCGATGGCCGCACTCATCCGTTTGTGCATCATCTTCTGTCGCGAAATCTGGCGACCGCGATACTGGATTTCCACGGAGTGTATTACGAAGTCAATGACTCCTATGAAAAGCTGATGGGACAGTCACGGGTCGAATTGGTCAGCAATTCTGCCTGGGAAATCCTGGAAGAACTGACCAAAGCAATCGAAGATACGTCGACTGTCAATCTGGACAAGTTTGTTCAAGGAAAAACGGCCTGTATTCGCGCTGAGAACATCAAAAACAGTACCACTGGTGACTTGCAGGACCACGAGTTGCATGTCGTTGCTCAAAAAGATTTTTCGACCATAATTGTCCATGAAATGAGGCCTTCCCAAAACGGAAAAAAATGGGCGATTGTGACAGTCGATCCCAAATTCTGATCCGGATGGATTTGTTACGCAGATTCAATTGTCACCACTGAGCAATTGATTGGAGTTGGCCCCGAAACTCGTGTTCAGCGACACTTTCTCCTGCCATAAGCGTCTCAAACGATTGACCTTATAGTTTGAACATGCCTGAATAACAGTCTGATGGATCGATATTTGACGATACGACACGGGCAACTGCCACCCTTGATGGGTAAATGGGAATTATTGCGCGAGTTTTGCCGGGAACCCGGGCAAACGGGTTACGGCATCGATCTAAATCTGAAATTTCGAAGACTTTAATCAAGCTAAGATGGGTCAATGCCCATTTTGGAAATTACCAGGGAGACTATAATGAAAAAATTCCTTCTAGCTACTGCTGTCGCAGCGTCTGCGACGCTGACCGGCCAAAGCTTTGCTGCTGACCAGCAGTTTGTTTCAATCGGGACCGGTGGAGTAACCGGTGTTTATTATCCCACCGGTGGTGCGATTTGCCGCTTGGTGAATAAAAACCGAAAAGAGCATGGAATTCGATGCTCGGCTGAATCTACTGGTGGTTCGATCTACAATATCAACACCATCAAAGCTGGCGAACTTGAGTTCGGTGTGGCTCAGTCTGATTGGCAGTACCATGCGTATAAAGGCACATCCAAATTTGCTGATGCCGGCAAGTTTGAGAAACTGCGTGCTGTATTTTCTGTTCATGCCGAGCCTGTAACCGTCATTGCCCGTGATGACGCGGGAATTGCCAATATCAGTGACGTAAAAGGCAAGCGGATGAACATCGGGAACCCCGGTTCAGGTACACGTGGCACATGGGAAGTTCTTGAAGGTGCTCTTGGGTGGGAACGTTCTGATCTGGCACTTGCAGCAGAAATGAAATCAGCAGAAACCGGCGCGGCTGTTTGTGACGGCAAAATCGATGCTTATTTCTGGCTGGTGGGTCACCCATCCGCGTTGACGCAAGAAAGCCTGGCATCCTGTGCGGCGCATCTTGTGAATGTGACCGGGCCAGAAATCGACAAGCTGATTGCTGACAATTCTTACTATCGTTCAGCGACCATTCCAGCTGGCATGTATAACAATGAAAAAGACGTCACTACATTCGGTGTGGGCGCTACATTTGTCACCAGTGCCGATGTGCCGGAAGATGTGGTCTATGTTGTCGTGAAAGCAGTGTTTGAGAACTTTGAGCAATTCACAAAACTACACCCTGCTTTTGCCAACCTGAAGCCGGAAGAAATGATCAAGGACGGCCTGTCTGCACCACTGCATGACGGTGCGGCCAAATACTACAAGGAAAAAGGCTGGATGTAATCTCAGCCCGCGTAGCAGGGGGCAACCCCCTGCTACGATTGCGCCACTATAACAAAGCACCACAAATATATTTTAAATGCCGGACGAGTGCTGTTTGACATACGACCAGGATCCCTGGGGAGGGGCACATGACAGATAACCAAACGATGACAGACGCGGACAAACTGGTCGCGGATGTGGATACAGGTGCGCGTAACCCGGCGGGATGGCAGGCAAAGCTTATACCCGTGATTTGTTTTTTATGGGCACTCTATCAGCTTTACATCGCGTCCCCCGTTCCCTCTATGCTGTCAACCGCACTTGGCGTTGATTTCTTCCAGTTCATCGGCAACCTGTCGATTTCGCGCAAAATACATTTGGCGTTCGCTCTGGTTCTTGCCACGCTTGCTTTTCCACTCTTTAAAAGCAGTTCCCGTACCAGCATACCCTGGTATGATTGGGTGTTACTGGGCATCGGCGTGTTGGCAATGCTCTACATGATTTTGATGAACACCAATATCGCCGAACGGGCTGGTGATTTCATTCACCCTAATATCAAGTATGACATGACCGTCGCCGCTCTCGGTATGATCGTTCTTACCCTCGCCGTTTACCGTTCACTTGGCTTGCCGTTGGTTATCGTTGCAGGTGTGCTTGCAGGCTATGTATTCATCGGCGGTGGCAACTGGGGTGGGGCCTCGTATGTCAAAGGCATGTGGCATTTCTGGATGCAGGAAGAAGGCGTGTTCGGCAAACCCCTGGCGGTGTCGACGCAAACAATATTCCTGTTCGTGCTGTTTGGCGCAATCCTGGAAAAGGCCGGTGCGGGGGCCTATTTTATCAAGATCGCCTTTGCTTTGCTCGGCCATTTCAAGGGCGGACCGGCCAAGGCCGCTGTCATCGCTTCGGCCCTTAGCGGTCTTTATTCGGGCTCTTCAATTGCCAACACTGTTACAACCGGCACATTTACCATTCCGCTGATGAAACGCACCGGCTTTTCAGCTGAAAAAGCTGGAGCCGTCGAGGTGGCTTCGTCCACCAACGGCCAGCTGATGCCCCCGGTTATGGGGGCGGCGGCGTTCCTGATTGCCGAATTCACCGGTGTTGAATACACAACCTTGCTGAAACACGCATTGCTGCCGGCAGTCATTTCCTACATCGCGCTGGTCTATATCGTGCATATCGAAGCCTGCAAGCTGGACCTCAAAGGTCTGCCCAAGCCGCCATCGCTTCACAGCTTCCAGCGCAAGATGATCGGCTTTCTGACCGGGTTCATTACGGTTGGCGTGTTGTTCCTCGCGGTTTATTTTACGCTGGGCCAAGTCAAAGCAGCTTTTCCGGGGCTGACAGTCTATATGGTTTTGGCGATTTGTTTGGTACTTTATCTGGTGTTGCTGTATATCGCATCGCGCCGTCCCGATCTGGAAAAGGACGACCCTGAAGCACCCATAACCGAATTGCCTCCGGCGGCGGACACCGCCTGGACCGGGCTTTATTACCTGCTGCCGATCATCATCCTTCTGTGGTGCATTTTGCCATCGCCCGAACGCCTCTCGGCGCATTTGTCGGCCTACTATGCCTGCCTTGCGATGATCTTCATCACCCTAACTCAGCACCCGCTCAAAGCGATATTCCGTGGCGAATCGGCTGTGTTTGAAAGACTTAAAGCTGGTGTCGGCGAGGCCATTCAGGGCACAATCGCGGGTGCACGCAACATGATTTCCATCGGTATCGCCACGGCGGCGGCCGGGGTTATCGTTGGCTCGATTTCCCTGACCGGCGCGCATGGGTTTGTTGGTGAAGTCGTCGAATTCCTGTCCGGCAGCAACCTTTTGGTGATGCTGGTACTGGTGGCTATCATGAGCTTGATACTGGGCATGGGCCTGCCGACCACGGCCAACTATCTGGTTGTGGCCGGGCTTATGGCACCGGTCATCGTGGCACTTGCTGCAAAATCTGGGTTGATCGTGCCGCTGGTTGCGGTGCATCTGTTCGTGTTCTACTTTGGCATTCTGGCCGATGACACGCCCCCGGTTGGTCTTGCCGCCTATGCGGCAGCGGCGATCTCCAGAGGCGATCCGATCAAAACCGGTGTTCAGGGTTTTGCCTATGACATCCGAACAGCTTTGCTACCGTTCCTGTTCTTGTTCAACACCGAACTATTGTTGATGAACGTCACAGTGTTTAAAGGCGTCGTGGTGTTTATCGTCGCCACCATGGCGATGATGCTGTTTGCGGCCGCCACCCAGGGCTGGTTTCTGTTCCGAAGTAAAGCCTGGGAAAGCATCGCCCTGTTGCTGATCGCCTTTACCTTATTCCGACCGGGTTTCTGGCTGGATTATGTGTCACCTCCATTTGAACACAGACCGGGCGTCGAGGCGCTGGTGCTGGCCGAGGGCATGCCGGACGGTGCCAACATGCGCATTCGCATAGTCGGCCCCGATTTCGATGATCCGGATGAGCAGAACAATACCAGTATTCTTGTGAATCTTGGCGACAAGGCTGACGGTGAGACGCGTTTGACCAATGGCGGGCTTCAGGTGCTGGAGGAGGACGGCAAGGTCGTCATTGACGCGTTGACGTGGGATTCCAAGCACAAACAATTGGATCGTTTGTTCACGATGGGCGACTTTGACAATCCATTGGTGATCGACAAGGTTCTTGTGAAACGCGACCGATTGCCCAAAGAGTTGTTCTATATTCCGGCTCTTTTGCTTTTGGGTTTGATCTGCATGTTGCAACTTGGTCGGCAACGTAAAGCAAAAGCTTCAGCTGCTTAGGTAAGGGAACTTGAAAATGTATGATTCTATTTTGGTTCCAGTTGACTTGAATCAGGAGAGTTCCTGGAAAAAAGCTCTGCCGGTGGCGATTGATTTGGCAAAAATAAACGGTGGTGCGTTACATATCCTAACCGTCATTCCTGATTTCGGAATGGCGGTGGTAGGTTCGTTTTTTCCAGCTGATTACGCTAAGAATATGCTGGCGAAGGTGGAAACAGATCTTGCGACCTTTGTTGCAGATAATATCCCCGCTGGGGTGACTGTCACGAGCGATGTAAAGCAAGGTTCGATTTACAAAGAAATCTTGCGCGCAGCGGATAAACTGGATAGCTCGGTCATTGTCATGTCGTCACACGGACCAGAAACAAAAGACTATTTGCTGGGGCCAAACGCAGCGCGGGTGGTGCGCCATGCAATACAATCTGTTTTCGTTGTCCGGGACAATTAACGCCCGCAAAAGTGTTCGTTGAAAAACCTTGGTGGGATACGCATAGCGCCGCGGAAAAATTGGAAAGTTGTTCGATTAATACGGTGATTCCCCATCGAAGCATCTCAAGTTAAATCCAAAGTGGAAAGAATGCCAAAAGAATTGTTTTACGCTCCAGCACTCCTGCTGTTGGGGGTCATTTTCCCGGCACATCGTCGTCGCCGGGAAACCGCTACTGCCTGAGGGGTTTGACGAATGAGCCACGTTTTTGGCAGAAATACACGCCTCCAACCGCCAGTGGTATCTGGCGGGGAAGGCTGTTATCTCATCGATTCCACCGGCAAAAGATATTTCGACGGCTCCGGAGGGGCCGCCGTTTCGTGTCTCGGTCATGGAGATGCAGAAGTTACCGAGGCAATAAAGGCGCAGTTGGACCAGGTAGCGTTTGCCCATACCGGGTTTTTCACCTCCCAACCTGCAGAGCAGCTCGCCGATCTGCTGATTGCTAATGCGCCTGAAGGTATTGAGCAGGTGTATTTTGTTTCGGGTGGTTCCGAAGCGGTTGAATCTGCCCTGAAACTAGCGCGGCAATATTTTGTTGAGCGCGGCGAGCCCGGACGCAGCCGCGTCATTGCCCGCAGGCAGTCATATCACGGTAACACGTTGGGTGCGCTCGCCGTGGGTGGTAATCAATGGCGGCGGGAACAATTTGCTCCGATCCTTATTGAGAGCAGCTATGTATCGCCCTGTTTTGAATATCGGGGGCGTGGCGATGACGAAACTGCGTTGGAATATGGTCAGCGTGTGGCCAATGAGCTGGAAACGGAAATCCAGCGGCTGGGTCCGGATTCGGTGATGGCATTTATCGCCGAACCCGTGGTTGGAGCGACGCTTGGCGCCGTCCCACCAGTTGAAGGGTATTTCAAACGGGTGCGCGAAATATGCGATAAACATGGCGTATTGCTCATACTCGATGAGGTGATGTGCGGCATGGGACGAACCGGTTCGCTGTTTGCCAGTGAACAGGAAGGTATATCGCCCGACATAATCTGTATCGCAAAGGGCCTTGGTGGTGGGTATCAGCCAATCGGGGCCATGATGTGCTCCAAGACCATCTTTGAAACAATCAAGCGGGGATCTGGCTTTTTCCAACACGGCCACACCTATATTGCGCACCCAACTGCCTGTGCGGCGGGCCTTGCCGTGTTGCGGGCGATTTTGCAACGAGGTTTGGTCGCCCAGGTGAATTTGCGCGGAAACCAATTGATGTCGGCGCTGAACGACACATTTGGGCAACATGCTCATATTGGTGACATCAGGGGGCGGGGTCTGTTTTTGGCAATGGAACTGGTGGCGGATCGAGATTCGAAAGAACCGTTTGATCCTGAGCTTAGATTGAACCAAAAATTTAAGGCCGCTGCTTTTGATGCCGGTTTAGCCTGTTATCCGATGGGCGGAACCATCGACGGCAAGCATGGAGATCATATATTGCTGGCCCCGCCCTATATCATGGGCGAAAATCAGGTCGGAGAAATTGTCGAAAAATTGGCCATCGCTCTTGAAAAGGTGCTGGACTGACGTCGTTTGATTTTCATTGTTGTCAGCCCGGATGAGTTGGAAGTTTTATGGTGACGTGCGTCACCGATACCCCTTTGGGTTAATCTGGCATGATAACTGACTTGATTCTGGACCAATATTGGGTACATTTATTTTTCATGAATGATTCGTAGAGGGCGATATCATGTTAAGACTGGTTCAGAATACCGGTGCTGAGTATACCTCACACCAAGAAATTAGAAATACTTTACAGCGCCTTAGTGAAAGTTCGAACTTGAACGATGCCTGCGTCATCGCACAAAAGTACATCAAGCGTTTGGGTCACAATTTGGTCTCGGTGATCTTTTGCAGCGATGATGATTCGGCGCCTGCGATAAGACCGTTTAGAGATTTGCCGCAATCAATAGTCGATCTGGCACCGAAAATGCAGCAGGTTGGTGGATGCCCGCCAAAGAAGGAAGCGCAACGATTGTTGCAGCCTTTCGACTGGAAACAAATCTCCAAATCAAGACATTCTGATTTTCTGAGTCAGCGATTTTTGACGGAAGTACAGAAGCTTCCCTACGTCTCAGTGTTTGCGGTCCCGGTGGTAATTGGCGGCGGGATAGCTATTTTCTCGATTGGAATCATGGATACCAGTGAGGGTGCAGGCAGTCGAGAGCAATTAATTGTCGCCGTGTGTCAGATCGCAACCGCTATGATCAGCAGGTTTCCGGAAGTTTCGAATCTGTTTGAGCCTAAGCGCCTTTCGACACTGCAAGCCAGCGCGTTATTGTTTGCCATACAGGGGCTTTCCAGTGCTGAAATCGCCGCTACGCTGGGCCTTGGCGAAGTTGCTTTAGGCCTGGTTATAAAGTCGGCACAGGAACGGATGAAGGCAAACAATTTTGCTCAAACCATAGCCAAGGCATTGGCGTATGGGGAGTTTTCCCACATGCAGATCGGTGACCACGACTTGATCTGACCGTGTTTTCCTTTTAGTGCTGTCGACCGAGGAAGGGCTCAAGTAAAGACGACCTCGGGAGGATCAGATGACACAGAGCATCGGCGAGCTAATTGCTCGCTTTGAACTGGCACGTCAAAAATTGGAAACTGCGCTTGAACAGTCCGACTCGGACGTGGGCAATCTGGTTGTCGAGGCTGACCGGGAAGTGTCGGAAGTGTTTTCTCAGATTTTGAACGCCGATTTGTCCAGTACCGTCGATTATGCGTACCGAATGGAATTTCTTCTTAATGAAATTATTACTGCCAGCGACCGTGACGATTTTGTCTGCACATTGGCTGAGCGTGCAATGGCCGACATGAGGCAAGCCGTGCCATCAGCAGGTCAGTCGGGTTCTGCCGCGTTGGCCACAGGTTGAAGGTTTCATTCTGTTGGCAACGTCGAAATGGGTAGCTGTGCTGGCCAGGCTGATGGTCCGAAATGAGGGATTATCCGACTTTGAATACCGATGCTGAAAATCTTCAACTTCTGACCTCTACTCATTTACTGGATGACTATGCGGTATTTGATATCGAACATCAGATTAGTGACAGCATCTATCCAAAGGTGAGCTTCACCGGCCTGACGGACGACTTGATTGATCGTATCATGACGTTGGAGGGCCTCAACAATGTGTCCATATTCCGAATGTTGTCCGTGACCAGTCTGCCGTTTCGCTGGCTTGTCGGGATCGACACCATTACCGAAACCCGTTTGGGAAGAACAATTGCCGATGAGGCGTTTGATCAGTTGCTTGACGAACAGGATATTGTGGGCGGCTACTGCGTCTGTGCCCAAACCCCGGGGAAGCGACGAGGCGTTGTTGTTTATTTCAAGAAACGTCAGAAACCAAAAATCCGCTATCCCGATTTGGTATTGGACACGCTGGAACTGTACGAGCGTGAACTAGCGGTTGCGGTATTAGAAAAAAATGAAGGTTTGACGCCACTTAGCGCCAGCGAACGCCGATGTCTTGTCTGGTGTGCCTGTGGCAAAACCAGTGGCGAAATAGGTGAGATATTGTAACTACTCAGCTACCCTATTTCTGCTGCCATTAGGTGCGACAATTTGATTCATGGCGCATATTTGAGGTTCCACTTTTTTCATTTTGGTGTTTGACTGCGAGGATGAAACTCGAAAATCTG
>WLWI01005417.1_pt1 | contig 10644 bp, 6 predicted proteins | sample 6701501 | NCBI WGS metagenome assembly WLWI01 (sample SAMN12718690, study PRJNA515312) | sponge metagenome | isolation source: marine sponge | host: Mycale hentscheli | place: New Zealand: South Island, Marlborough, Capsize Point | collected 2014-11-01
AATCCTCTCAGCAGCATCCAACAATTCAGCACTGTCATCAGATGACAATAGTTTCTCAATGTCTGGTGCATTGTGCAGCCAAGCTACACCATGTACATGAGGAGATCCCCTGTGCTGCCACTCGAATCTGAACCAGTAATCTGTGGCTCCAAGAACATCCACATAAAATGTTTTCATGAACTTGCTAATTCGTTCATAGAAGAACCAATCAGCAATGGCCGGGTTGTTATTGACTGCAGAGCTGCGGCTGGAACTTTCATCTGGATTTTCAGCAATCAAACGAGCCAGCTCAGGCCACTGATTGTCAGCGGCACTATGAGTGAAAAATACAGTGGGCATACCGAGACAGTCAATCATGGAAATGAGCCTACTTCGCTGCTTGAACCAAAATTGCTTAGTTCCACGTAAGCTGGTGGCATAATGTAGTACTCGCTTGCTGAGCTCTTTCCCTCCACTACTGATCATTTCCTTCAAGTCTTCCAAAGACAGACGTGCATCTTTTGGGTGTTGATTTATGTAAATCTTACCAGTTTGGAGGGCACGCCATCTCATTTCGGTGTTGAGAGCAAAATATCGAAAACGAGGATGTTTGGCAAACCTGCCATCTTCATAACGCATCAGATGCTTGAAGTAATTCCCCACCGTTACAGTACGCTGTCTTGGAGCCAAAAAATCACCATTACCAGTGGGAAACAATGTAGGGAAGGCACAGGAGATGTATCCTTCGGTGACAAACTCGTTTATTGGAGTGTCCCCTCGAGACGGCCATGGAATTATATTGTGTCTGGATGAGGTTTTTGTCGCTCATTTTTTTGTCTTCAATTTTGATGGCTGCATCTTCAATAGTGGTGATATTGGAAAGATTTCCATCAATAGGGAGCTGCTTAACTTCTTCCATATCAATTGTCACATCATGATAATACTTGTTGTGCTGTTTTAGCCACAGGAGAGCGTGTAGGACAACTGAGCGTCTCACTCTAAAGCAGTCCTTGTGAGTATGAACTGTGAACGCTTTACCTAACTTACGTAATTAGAAGCCCGGGCGAAAAATTTTGACGTACGTATACATACATATATACTAGTGATGTGCTTGAGCACAAATGGCGAGCGAGCCTAAAGACAATACTATTTTTATATGAATGATTTTGACTTCTAACACTGAAGCTACTGAAAATAAGGTCCAGTTTTTAGTTTTCGCATACACGGTAAAGGGATTTCAGTGCCATAGTAAGAACTCTCTGCAACTGCTTGAATTGAAGGAAAAACAAAACAAAAACAATACACGTTATTTAATTTGTGATATTCTTTAGTAGTGGTTGTAACACACAGTGTTTTGACACAACTGGACATGCACCTAACCTTAGTGGTTGTCTAGTGGACAATGTATTTTCAAGTAAATACTGTTGGGCACGGCTTATAACCATGAAAAAGAGCGCATTGACTTACCACCGCCACTAACTCGAATAGAAATGGAAGTCCCTTAAGCTTTCATGTTTTAACTGCACCCGCAAAAGAATTCAAAACGGTAAACAATTCAATTTCTAGGGTGATACGGGTACTGATCGATAAACCAGAGGATTCTACTTAGTGTAATTTGGGACCGGGTCGACCACATAACTAACACAAAAACGCGAGGGTCAAAGTACAAAATGACATACGTACGTCCAAACATATACAAATAAACATCCCCGATTTTTTCGATTGTGTTACCCCTGTAAGTGTCTCGCTCGCTACGCTCGCTCGCCAAATATATATATATATCGCGAACTCATTAGAGAGTCAGCTCCGCTCGCTTCGCTGAATAAATATAGCGAAATCTGGATTGTGTTACCCCTGAGAGTGTCTCGCTCGCTTCGCTCGCTCGCCAATAAATAAATAAATAAATAAATAAATATAGCGAAATCTCGATTGAGTTACCCCTGAGAGTGTCTCGCTCGCTTCGCTCGCTCGCCAATAAATAAATAAATAAATAAATAAATATAGCGAAATCTCGATTGCGTTAACCCTGTGAGTGTCTCGCTCGCTACGCTCGCTCGCCAAATAAACAAACATCCCCGATTTTAGATTGTGTTATCCCTGTAAGTGTCTCGCTCGCTACGCTCGCTCGCCAATAATGTTTTCCACTCAACGATCCCCTTCCCAATAATTTTCCATCCCAATATTTTGTATTAGCTAGTGGCAGCAAAACTTCTCATGGGTGAGCTAATGGATTAGAGGTGAGTGTGAATAATTGTCAAAACTTATTCAGATTCAGATTACCTAGTGCCCCATATACTATATACTGAGTATTCCCTCAGACAATGGCAATACTTAACCCAAATAGCTATGAACTTAAAACCCTTTACCAGGTGTTATATACTGTACTGTTGAAAACACTAGTGTCACCTGAACCACAAAAATGCTACATTAATTTAATTTACTGATCTAGCTCCTAATTAGAGAGTTAATTTTTCTAATCACACCTTACCATTTGTTGTAAGCTCATTGAAGAAGGACAGAAATAATCGATTGAACTTATAAATGTCACTGCAGGTGAAGTACCCTAGAAAATTTATTTGATTACCCCTTGAAATTTTTTTGTCCAATAGTCTAAGTCATGAAGAGAATACTGTATAAATCTTGTGTTGGTATATCCAGTAAACTTGTGTGTGTGTGTGTGTGTGTGTGCATGTGTATGCGTGTGCTGCAAGAATAGCACAAATAAATGGTACCAAAATAACACAAAGTAAATATATATTGTAAGCGGCTGGCATTCAAATTTAAATTTCAGTCAGACCAGCTCACTCGCCATTTGTGCTGAAGTACATCATTAGTACTATATTAGATTATTTGATAAGATCAGGAATTGGAAATGATGCAACGAGTAATAAAATGTGTTAGTGATAGTTACATAATGGGCTTGTACAAACAAGGAAGAATTGAGCATGCTAGCTAAATGTGGAATGATGGTGAAATGATCTAAAATATTGACAAGTGGAATGTTCAGCTTTTGGCTTTGGTCTTCAACACAACACAATATATTTACAGAAAGCATTGGCTATGCTGTCGCTATTGAAACAATACACATTTTGAGGTGTGTATGGAAAGCTTCACACACACATACAGACACACAGAGCCACTGCACAGACTCACATACAATACCAACAGGTGAAAGTATATTGGAGCATGGTGTACAACAGCTATTTGTATTATTCATTTATTTACTTAATTATTTATGTTTTACTTTTATAGGAGTTCCTCAAGTTTACAGTAGGGGCTTGGGAAGGATGGAACTTAATCAGAAGAAGTGGACTGTGACCTGAAAGGTATAAGTCAACCATTTTATATATCATATGTATGTTTTTACAATAGTGTTACAGTAGCTTCTGTGAAATTTCTTTTAAATGTGGAAGGACTGTAAAAGGGTGTAGTCAGTCATTTATTCACTGTATGCGCTAGAGGGTCCTAGTGAGTCGTCCTGTCTGTTTGTGTGTCTGTATATCTGTAATACTATAACTTCAGAGATGACTGACAATTAATGGTTGATTTAGGTATGAACTTACTCAGAACAAAGATTTAAGGTCTTATATTGTGCTACTTGTAAATTCGGGCTGATTTTTGAGAAAACGTGAAGCTATCAGCTCTGTGTGTATTAGCTTTAATTTGTAACGCCCACTTTTGTCACATCATAATCATGTGAGCTAATAAATTCTTGCAGCATGCAGTTGATTTGCTACCCTAGAGTGCTGGCTATACATGCTACATGCAAGTCACCAAGAATGTTACCAGTTATATTATAGTCACCCAAAAGTTATCTATCCTTGTGGCGGCATGAAGTTGAAACATTATGATAAGAATTCAGAATGATTAATACACAGTATACATTTTGATAAAATCATAGGTATCGGTCGTATTTTACTGCATTATCGAACAGGCCGCCAATTATTGACCAGAATTACACACATACACACACATCACACACTCATCATACACATCACACACACATATCACACACACACATAGTATTCTTCCTTCCTATGACAAAGTTCCATCAAAATAAGCCCTGGAGTATTAACATTCATTTGAGTGGTGCAACTCTTCGCAAAAGTAAATAATTTATAATATGAAAAATATCGTAATCATGCTGGCAGTGTGTTGTCCCCACAAATCACAAACACAGTGTAGCCACTCCTTCCTAGCAAAGGACAAACAAAACATATCAAGTATTACATAACTCATTGGGTGTTTTTGTGAATGTCTGTACGCTATGCCAGTTAATAAATTTAATTGTCCATGGTGTCCAGAAACTATGCCAGTCGATAATAGAACCGGAATGGTCAATACGAGTTACAGGCGACTTGCTCTATATAACTTTTTTGTTGTTGTTGCTGTTACTGTTTATTTGTTGTGTGTGTAGTGCACATTGTCATCACTTCAAGTTTATAATTGTGGCATGTGTACTATTCTTCTTAAAAATGTTTTCACTTTGACAAAAGTTCAGCTTACTTCTGATTAATAAATTGTGTGTTTATTTGCTTTTTGTTCATGTTCTTTTTTTTTTTCTTTTTTTTTTTTTTTTCTCCGATATTGCATCAAATGACATTTACTAGTATTTAAATTACTCAATTCTCTAAGTTTTTCCTTATCTCGTGGTGGTGATTAGACCCGTATGATTTGTCAGAATTGAAGTTGTGTGTGGCGGAATGATTGTGATAGTTGAGTTACTTTGTTCCTGGATTGGCACTTTTTTTTACAGTTTTCTGATGGTATTTGCCAAATGTACTTCATGAAAGTGTAATTTACACAGAAAAACATTTTTAATTTTAAATGTGTTATTGTTTACCAGTTCATTTCTTTTAATGGGTATTGTTTACAGCCAATTTTTGTAAAAAATGTTTTTTATTATCCTCAGAAACCAATTGGCTTGGGCAGAAGGTGAGAAGTAAGTGGTGCTTTGATGAGGACTGCAGCAATGACAGAAACCAGGGAACTATATTAAGGAGGGAGGGGAGAGTGTGTGCCACATTTACATATAACGAAAGTCACTTCAAAATTTGCACTGGCCTGACCTTATTTGCTGTCTATTTGAATTTACACTTTCAACAACACACCAGAGTTGGGGTCAAATACTCCAAAGCATTTAATAGTGGATGCAAATATGTATTATATTTTAGAATTGTATTTAATTAGCATTGAAAACACTTTGAAAATACGACAGTGTTATGTGTATGTCACATACGTTATCTGCTGTCACAAACACATATACACATACACGTACATGTACATACACAGAAGCTCTATACCCGTATTAGACGGAATGTTTAAACAGATTAGGAGAAGCCATATGTTGAAAACAAAGTTCCAGCCGAAGCTAACCCTGAAATAAGGAGATAGTGAGTGAACGATATAGTATAGCTACAATTGCAAATGACTTTTTAAAAAGCTGGCCTACTACTGGCGAGTGATAGCACGGGTAACCTGTACCATTAGGGATCAATAGCACTCGTAAAGCTATTGTGCCATTAATCCCGAATATCACATTTACCTGTGCTATTATTCATACTAATAACAATATCATAACAACAAAAATAATAATAATAGTAAAAATGGCAATAACAACAGCAATAATAATAATAATAATAATAAATAATATCGCATAATAATAATAAGTAGCAAGTACTCTGCCACACAGTGCACTTGATGTAACATGTTTCACAAACTAGGAACGCTGTAGCATAAGGTACATGTACACTATCTCTTAATTCTCTACCACTTAGTTTAGTTCCATCATTTGTCCTCTCTTGCTCTCTTTCTTCCTGAACCCTTCCCTCATTCTTCTTGAGTTAATGGATTCCCTTCTGCTCCTTTATCTGTACCTCTTCCTGGTTCTCAGTGTCTCTGTACTTCAATCCATGATTGTGGACTTTGCCTTCCTTGTTCAATCCTCGCTTTCTCTTAAGTACACATGTCGTTTCCTTACTTGCTTCTACTGAATGATACGTTAGCCCTTCAATTAGTTGCACCATTTTACCATCCTGGCCAAGCTAATGAATTATTCATGAATACACATACTACTGTCAAGCATATTATTATATAGATAATGATGATGATAATAACAATAACAATAATAATAATACCATAGTCTACCGTGTCTAACGGTAAGCACTTAACCATTCACTTACAAAAATGGGCGAGTGGGCGCTCACCCTTTTGTACATGCGAGAATTTGCACATACACAAATTTTACATACACAGCACTATTGAAAACCTGCACAGGCTGCACTACTTACTCGACTTTAACAAAACTAACATAAGACATCAGATTCAATAGTCTTTACGGCTTTCTGGACATTCACCATTGATATTCTAGTCAGAAAAGTCTGACTTCACTGCCGTCAATTTGCTTGAAATGGCACAGCAGAGGAACGACTTCTATTGCTGGCTACATAATTGACAAGGAATACTTGTTCGTGTATGCAATTTAAGACCTGGGCGTTAATATTTATCAGAGAAATGGACAGAGTGGGCGCTGTCGTGATAGTGGTGCCTACCCCGTAGGATACAATAATAATAACAATAATAATTGGTAAGCAAGTTCAGCTGCCTGTAATTCTTGCGCGAGCGTCTTCAGAATCCTAATGAATTAAAGTTTGTGCCTATAAAAGCTGGCTATCCTTGGGGTAGACGTGAGGACTTGAAATTTAGTTCACTATGTCGATCAACAACACATAGTCGACTATAAGACCTATCATAAGACTGCACTACCATATCAGTGTCATTACACAACAAGTAGCTAGATCACTATAACTTCTATCACTTAACAAAGTGTAGCAAATCGTGAGAGCTCCTGATAAATTACTATTATTACTTGACAAGTGCACTTTGACCTCTGAGTGCTGCTAAATTTCAACTTTAGCGTGAGTGTAAAACACTACACTTGGGCTTAAGAATCTAATGGTTAGGAACAAATAATTATGTTATTTAGCCTATTGATCTATGGGCAAAAAATAAATTGTAATATTACTAAATCCTAAAATACAACTCAGTTATCTCACCTACTATTTGTGTTGAAACACACCACTAGTAATAATAATAATACAAACAGCTTAGTCCTGGCAGCTGCTTATTGAAACACCACCCTGCAGTATGTGTGAGTCTGTATGTGTGTGTGTGTTAAGTTTTCCATACACACCTCAAATTTGTATTGTTTTCAATAGCGACCGCATAGCCAATGCTCTCTGTAAATATATTGTGTTGTGTTGAAGACCAAAGCCAAAGCTGAACATTCCACTAGTTATCATTTCACCATCATTCTAGCACGCACAATTCTTCCTTCATTATATGAATAATTCCTGAGCTTAAACAGTTTGGTAAAGAAGCAAAAGTTTCGCAAAACAAAGTCCACAATCATGATAGAAGGACAGAGAGACTCAGAAACAGGAGAGAGAGACTAAGGAGAAGGGACTCCATGACTAACTGAAGAAAGGAAAGGGGGGGATAAGAAAAGCTGAGGTAGTTCATGAAAAGGAGAACAGGAGAGAGAAACTGATGCAATCTTAACCAAGTGGTAGAGGATGATAATGAATAAAAATAATTTATGCTACCTGCATTTACTTTGCTATACATCAAGCGCCACTGTGTGGTGGGGTACTTGCTAGTAATTGTTAATGTTGGACCAAATTTTCCAGGTAAAACCTGCTATTAATTAGTCGTTTACAACGTATGAAATGGTATAACCATGGTATGGTATAAAATAGTTAACCGTAACAATTCGAGATAAATGCCCTTGGAGCGATAATTTTTCAAACCAATGGTTTAACTATTATTTACTTATTATGTAACATTTTAACCATGTGTTTGAGGAATTATCACTGATAAACAACCCGATCCTGAGGAGGAAGCCCTAGGGGGAGGGTGGTTATCTAGCAATAATTCCTAAAGTTGCTGTGGTTTAACTATTTTACACCACAGTTATTGCAAACAGCTTAAAAGTACCTTAGATTGCATTATTAATATTAATTCATCTAACCATTTTGCCTCTTCCTGTTGAAAATTCTGCCAGGACTTCAAAGGTGTCTTGAAAAGTTTTCACTGATTCAGTGTTTCTGGTATGCTTTATCTTCTACTATTTCTCCTTCACACAATTCTAAACCAAATAAATAATATAGCTATTCTATACTAAACCATATCTTCATAACTTACTACTACTTGTGGCACAGTTAAGCCAGTATCATCAGCAGCTTCTTCCAACACATGCTGACGTGCCTATGCTGCTTCACTGAAACACCGGTCACCCCAGCTCTGACTAGAGTATTGAAATGGGAAGTCTGAGCAACAATAAACGCTTCCCCTAACCTGTCCAGCGACGTCGGAAGCTCGGTCGCAGCTATAACAGCTAAAGACCCAAGCTCTGTAAGGCTTGCTCCCTAGAAAGCAAAATGGAGCTCACTGCGCGGGTAAAAAGGACTATGTCGGAGAGAGGTGTGGCTCTAATTATGCACTTTTGGGGGGGGGGGGGGGGGGGGGGGGGGGGGGCAATGGTGGATTGTTTGCTGCAGCTGTTCCAGCAATGCTGGGAGTAAACTAGTGTTCCATCTGAGTGGAAGGGTGCAATAATTGTCCTCATTCTCAAGATGGCTGACTCTCAAGCCTGTGTGATAACCAGCTGGCACTCGCCTATTTGGATGTTATAGATTTCAGGCTGTGGCTGGAGAGGTGTTGTGTGTTAACTTCATAGCAAATAACAACACATGTTGGGTGTCCAGGGTTAGTGCATTGTAGTAAATACAGTAGTAGAACAGGAGAAAAACAAAACCAAATGTAAAAAACAACAACAACCAATCTTGAATTGCTGTTCTGTTTGTTTAAAGACACTAATCAAAACACAACTACGTATACGAGGAGAGCTACAGTCGAACTGGGCTATTCTAAAGTGATGTATATAGAAGAGACTATGACGATAATGTCAGTCATATACCAAAGCTTCAAGAGGTCCTAGAAGAGAAGAATCTCCCCGGCCTTTAGAATTTTTTTTCAGAGATGCTAAAAAAAAGTGATATTACATGCTTTCAATTCACTTAGTACAAAAACTCACAAAATTAGATTATGAAACCTGCCAACAGATCAGAACCAGATGGCTGATGGGAATTGCCATTTATGGTTCCAAACTAAATAAACAATTACTTTCTGAAATACATGTGGCAGTGGTGTTAGAAGATGTTTCGGTATGGGAGGGCTCCAGGGCTTGGGCCTGTCAGATTATGCTTGAATTTATTAGAATTATTCTTTTCCTTTTTTTTTTTAGAGAGAGAGTTTATAGAGGTTATAGTAGTCGTCCTGTCTGTTTGTCTGTCTGTCACGCTCTGATTTTGGAGAATACTAACAATTAACAGTTGATTTAGGTACGAACTTACTCAGGACGAAGATTTAATTTTTATTGTGCTACTTTTTTTTTAATTGGGCTAATCGTTGAGAAAATGCGAAGCCTTCAGCTCCGCGGTAGGTACCAGCTTTTATGGGCAACGCCCCCTAATGTCACATCATAATCACGTGAGCAAATAATTTCTTGCAGTCAGCTAGCGGTGTAGTTTGATTTATGCTCACAGGGAAGTTAACAGAGTTGAAAGAAGTGAAGTTTCGCGTTGAAAATGCGTATCGGTGAGTGTTTCTGGCTAGTTGAGCTTCTTCTCTTATGAAGACAGCGTTTCCATGTACCATTTTCATTGGTTAAGCTATTTTGATGCCTCATTAAAATAGCTAACAGATTGCTTTTTCTTTTTGAAGGAGATTAGCTAGGTAGTGCTTAATAGCGCTGAGGGTTTGCACCTATGGTGCTTCATTCCTACTAGAAATAAGTAATGAAATGGTGTTGATTGCAGCAGCTAGCTGTATAAAGTAGGTACATTATGAAATGAATGAGTAAAACTATGAGTCTCTCTGTTCCTGTTGTACTGAATTACTCAATAGCTAGCTAATCTTTCAGTGAAACCCTTGAACATCCCTGTAAATATGTTCAATAAATGAAAAAAAAAAATGCTCTGCTGCAGCTGAAAAAAGTTCAATTGTGAGAAACCTTACCAAACGTTAGGGAGAAAATGTGGATCAGAGAAAGAATTTTAATATGCTCAGCAGTGGATGCACCTTCTCTTCCTTTCAAATTTGTAGGTCAAATGGTAATAATATACATTTTTTGTCAATTCTGATGCAGTATGATTGTTGAGTTGCTCAAGAAGAGAAACCATAGCAATAGCATAATTCTCAAGATGACTTGCTGACTCTGCTGACAGCTCTCCCAGTATTTCAAACTTTTTCCCATTAAAAAAAAAAAGCACTATTGATTTTCTCTTATAATCATGGATTATATGGACTGATTATTCTCATTTTTCCTTTCTTATTCTTTTATATGCTTATGTTATTCTAGAATTATTCCACTATGCTATTTCATGTCCATTATTCCAGAAAAAAATGCTAGCATAATCCGGCAGGACCTATCCAGGGGATGTGATGTGTGGTTTACCGGTGTTCATGAAAAAAAAAAAAGTTTTAGATGGTGCCCAAAAATTATTGGGGGGGGGGGGGGGGGGGGGGGGGGGCCCCCCCCCCCCCCCCCCCCCCCCCCCCCCCCTGTTGGGAGACGAACAAACCTCCTTTTTTTTCTCACACCCA
>WLWI01005418.1_pt1 | contig 10644 bp, 4 predicted proteins | sample 6701501 | NCBI WGS metagenome assembly WLWI01 (sample SAMN12718690, study PRJNA515312) | sponge metagenome | isolation source: marine sponge | host: Mycale hentscheli | place: New Zealand: South Island, Marlborough, Capsize Point | collected 2014-11-01
TGAAACAAATATCGAATCTTCAATACTTCTTCCAGTATTATCAATAGCTGCATAGTATTCTCCAAAATCTATATTAGTTGTGGGCTCTCGAGCATATACTTCCAAAAAATGAGTGAATTCAGAATTACGTGCCAAATTATCAGATGCCAATGCCCGCCTATCTCTGTGCCACACGAAGTACTCAAAGTTTCCATAGCTGGAAAATTCCAAAACCAGCTTTTCAGGAGGTGTCAGAAAGACAACTGGTGGTGAGAGTCGCTTTACTGTAGGGGTGGTTTCTGTATACATATATTGTGCATTATAATGGAAATTAGCTTAAGATTTTTTTTAACTTTCCCATATATGTATGTACAATGTTTTGGAGGATTATGACAAACTTTAATAAATTCATGTAAACACACTTACTAATGACAGCATGCCACACCCTCTTGCTTTGGTATTTCCAATTATTTATATTTGATAGACTTACTGTTATCTAATCTAAAAGGAAATGTGCCATAAATAGCAGAGTCATTACTGTAAAGGAGACATTGATACACTCCTGATTTAGAATTCTGAAATTCAAAAGACAATTTCAAAGATTCATTGAATGTTTTTTCTACTGTGCCAAGTGACATTTCTGTAGCTTGAACTCCATTGCGTAGCCAAATGACGGAAACATTGGAGTATTCATTTGAATAGGTTCCAGTTAGCTCCAAGTAAAGATTAACTTCCTCATTCGGTCTAAATGAGGTTTGATTATTATCAATTACAGATGAGGTTGTAAAGTACGATATACTTGGAAGTACGATGGTACCTAGCCAACTAGATGAAACTAAAAAAAATAGTGCTATTGATTTTGTGTTTTCATGACAACTTATGTTATATTATATAGCTAACAATCACAAAAAGGTCTTACATATGAATAATTATATTATTATTGATACCATTCATTGTATCAATAAAATGGTAGAGTACATGTGATGACATTTTGGTACCCCATCAAAAATGGTATGTGTTATTATTGTTTTACCTTCAATTGATAATGCATTTCCAGCAATAGTGTCTAACCCATCCCTAGCAGTACACTGATAGACACCAGAATCAGAAGACACTACATTATCTATCACTAGTAGTAAGATAGTGGAGGATAAGTTATTAGAGGTTCTCAGTATAAAGTGGGGTACATTTTGTCTTATTATCACTCCATTTCTTCTCCATGACACACCAAGTGTGCTGGATGTTGAGTTTATATTACAATAAAACCATAAAACTGAGCCTTGTTGAATATTCACAGATTTGGGAGCATCAAATAGTTTTAGAGGATAGACTGTTGCTGTGAGCTGAGCATGAGTAAACGAGTCTGTAAGTTATTATAAACATTTAATAATACAATAGAAATGTAGTTCCCAAAAATAATTTTATAAATTTGGACTAATTTTGGACCCGAATGCATTTTTTTTGGAGTTAACTGGCATTTTAAATTAGCTGATGAAGTAGCTTAAATGAATTAATGTCTTAAAATAGCTCAAATTAAAAGAGAATCTTGCAAAATTTTGTTCTGCAGATAGTTCAGGGCATAAAGTAGAAGTGCCTATCATCACATATTTAAGAAATTTCATACTTTCTCCTCCCTCTAGTATAGCACTAAATTACCCTAGGCCATTTAGCTCTATCCTCTAATGGAAAGGTGGACAATATGTTGTATTCCTAAATACGTGACTACAAGAAATTTACATTTACTCTGGGTAAAATATTAGTATCTTATACTCAGTGGACCTTCCAGCTGGTGAAGGTCCGCAGTTCAAAATTTTTTCAAAGGTTAAGCTATTTAATCTATTATTAAATTTGGATTTACTATAGTAACTAAATATCTTTCCAATTTTTAAATAACTGGACTATTGAATATCAATATATTATTCATCTATTTAGATATATCTCATTATAAATCATGCTAGGGAAACAAAATAAATATATAAGGTGGTGTACACCTTTCTTCTGAAAGAATCTCATAAATTTTTTAATGCATAATTACATGAAAATTGTATGTAGTTAATGGACAAATAAAGGGTTCTTGACTCACGTACTTACTAATCAAATTATGATCAATCATTATATTAGAACCAAAAAACTTACAGGTCAAAGTGAAGAAACTAGTCAGGAAAGTTCTCATGAGCATCTTAACAACTGATCTTGCAGTGAATGATGATATTCCAAACAGTGATGTTATTAAGAAGTACACGCTCAGTTTTCATAACAATAAAATCAAACTGAAAATGTGTACGACATATCAATTATAAACGGTAACGTTGATGGAAGCTGTGCAGAACTTATTTTGGAGAATGAAACTACTACAAACTTGCTTACTGTAACAGCCAAAAAGGAAGACGCGAAAAATGAAATGAAAAAGATGGCCAGATGAAAGTTAAACAAACTGCTACTGTAGAGCAGGTAAGAATGTATAGTATTGTATAAAAAAACTACATTAAAATGGATGCTAAGTAGCCCTAAGGGCAAGTAAACAAGTGTAGTGCATATAAAATAAGTATGGTAATTGTTAAGAATAGAATATGGGTGTGAAATAATTACAGAATTACAGGCAGCATTGGTACTAGTTGAAACTATAATTTGTCAATTCTTTAGACCGTCAATGAAGAGAACATTTCCACTAAAATACCTTTAGCTTCTGAATCTGCAGCAACAGCCACAGAGAAAAATTCTTCTCTATGCTACACAAACACTAGAATGTGAAGAACCATCTGATCCTTGTGCTCTCCTGTGCAGTGTAAGAAAAAGTAATTAAATGTGAAGAATAAAAATATTACAAAGCTTCTGTAGAATAATTACAAAAATATTATTAAATTGTTTCCAGAATTATTTTGGTTCATAAATTACCAACATGTTTAGGTTTTAGTTCATGCCAAAAATAAAGGTCTTGAAGGTTTGGTTTAGTCTCTTTCCATAGTGTCCCTGAAGATAAGTTTTTCATATACTTAAATATCATGCTAAATATTTAATCTCACTATCAATTATTATATCAATCGTTTTAGTGTTGTCCTCAAACGTGACTTCTTAAGTGAGTGATTTATATACTACTTTTTCCTGAATGACTTTAAAAAGTACGCATATTTCTATGAATGAAATCTTGTGTATATTAATTAAGTATAATTATTGTTTATATAATATAGAAAAATGTTCAGCTATTTATATCAAAACTACATTGGATAACTTACAATATTCCATAGTCATAGCTTTTCTATTCACCTGGCCCCTTAGCTTGCTGTTGACTTCAATGGAAACCATTGTCTAGTAATAAAACAACGTAGTGGAATTACCCATGTGTGGAAATAACAATACGTACTATTATACTATCACATTATGTTACCTAATGCTGTGTACTGAACATTATTGTAATATGTTACTCGAGGCTTATTTTTATTGCACATGCATTATCACCTAGATGATGATTAGACTATATTATTTTGTTTTCTCTGTGTTGTTGAGTTCTATTATCTATTGCCAAGTAACTATTATTCTTATTTATTCTAATTAAAGTATTCTTGTGCTGATCCTTAACACACCTTGGTATTACCCAAATGCATTATAAGCTATAAAAAAGTATACTAAAGTATTGTGTTCCCCAGTATTTGTGGGGAAAGGAATGAAATAAATACAGTTGAAGTTCCAGACCTTTTCCCAACATAACGACTGAGTAAAGGGTCTTGCCCCGCGAGACTAAGTTCTAACTTAAAAAAGCCATAGTTTCAACTTAATGTCTATCTAAGCCTACAAAGCATAGACAGGAAACAAAGCCCCACCCTACTTAGTTTTTCAGATTAAGCTAGTCATTTTTGGCTGTATAATCACTAACTTTTATTGGTATAATGCCCCTATATTGTCATGATCATTCGAGCAAAAATTTCTTTGACGCCCCTGGTAATTTTATTTTAAGCCCAATAGTCTGTGGTAGTTTTCAGGGTTGGGGGAGAGGCTAAGTCACACTTTTAGATCAACGAGCTATGTAACGATATTATTCTTATTTCGTTATATTTTATTAGTATCATTGTCATGGTATCATGGTTTATACATGTAGTATAATTTTTTATATCAATGGTATACACCATTGTGTAAACCGGTACCTATCCTTAGGAGAAACACTAGTGTATAATAAATGAGTCACCCTGGTGTTTTTCATACATGTAACAAAGTAATACTTATGTTATACACTGGTGTGTACTGAAGATCATGCAAGGTGTTAGTTATGTCTTTTGTGTTCAGTTATGTTATAGTTAAACTTGTTTGTGTGTTGTATAGTGTAATATGATGACTTGTGCTGAATAGACAAACTGGGGGAAGACTCTTCTAAACTTACTTGTATCATGTGCATCATTTCCTGTTTCTAATGTATTTAAATTTGTTTGTCAATCTTTTCTGTGGATTTGGATATGGTTATGCAATAGGTGTTCTGTGAGTCTTGCTGTTGGTAGAGAGAATTTGACTGCACAGGCAACAACACCACCCATTACCCTTTTCCCTGGTGGCAGCGAGTCTACCTAGGGTTAGTTGAGAAGAAAGGTACAAGGATAACTGTCGGTCATTCCCCACAATCGAACAAAACAACTGATTTTGCTGGTCTAGTAGTTTCATCAAACTAGTTGATTATCAGCATGCATCCTCAAATAATTATTACAGCACTTTTTTAATCAAAGTAGTTGGAATCATATAGCCAGACACATTGTATTCACACAACTGCTAGCTTCAGTCCATAAGTTGCTTTTTTCAACTTTGACATTTTGTTACATCTCCCACTGCTGAAAGGACTTTGTTTATACTCAGAGACAAAATATTTATCTAAAATAAAGTATGAGTGCAAAACATTAAGATAAAACTGCTTTATCTTAAGTGTGCACTGAGAACTTTTAGAACAATTGAACTTCATTTCTATACATAATTACAGAAAAAATACTCAATTGATAAACCCTTGCAATAAAGTCATATTAACTCAAATAGTACAGTAATTTATATTTACATAAGCTCCCCCACATTTAGTAGGCTAGCCATATATCCCTCTGGTTACACTTAATGCTTCAAAATACCTATATGGCATGAATTACTTAGTGAAGGACATGATGACACAATAACCAACAAGACAGAGTGGCACACAGTTTAACATAGTTCTCAGACTTAACTAGCATCCTGGTGGTGGCTGAAGTAACAAACAACACAGTTTACACATATTATTATATGAATACACTCCACTTTCAATCACACTCTGTTAGTCCCTAGCTTGTTAATAACTCTAAATTACATTTACTGCCTGAAAAGTGTCTATGTATATAGTACACTAACACAATTAGATTGAAACTTTATCACTTAACAATTGTAAATTAGTGTGACCTCTACAGTCTTGACAATTTTTGTCAACTCTAACTACCACCACTGCTTACATATTTTGTTACGCTTGTCAATAAACTTTTTTCAGGCAGTGAAGATACCAAAACATATATTGAAGGCATTACAATGTTTTTATTGAAGTATAGACACTATTGAAACATATACACAAAGATCTTGAAGACCTAAACTTCACTAGCCAACTATAACTATCAAATGATTTACAATATAGACAGGAAATACCACTCTACACACTAGTTACCAGCTGTCATAGGTAGTAAGCAGTGTATTTTTGCACTTATAGAACCAATGTAAAGAATTGGTTTTAGGAAATGTGTGCTACAAAATCAAGTCCATATATATAATAGTATTAACCGTTCAAGTTTTCTTTCAATTCAATTTGTGACATAATATATAAACTGAAAAAAACAAAACAATTACTGCCCAAACACTGTTTTAACCAAATCAAAGTTCTCATAGAGTCTGTAAGTTTGCAGAACAACTAAATTCGGATGGATGAATAAAGCTGGAATTATTGTTTGCTTGTATTGGAATTTTTTTCAGTACGTAACATCTGAACAATAGATGGCACATGGCCAGTGAGTGTCGAACAAACCACAGTGGGATGTGGTATTGACTAGTATGTAGTAAGAACTTGAAAATTCTTCAAATCTCTTATAAAGTTGCTAAATCATATTTTTAATACATAATTTAAAATAACCACAAATTTTGAATGATCACTAATTTTAAAATATTGTTGATTTAAAAAGTGTGTTTGTACCACACTGGCTGTATGTAGTTAATAGAAATTAAACATTTATACAAGACATTTAAAATTGTCTCAAAGGAGCTATTTCTACAGTTAGTGAATTCATTAACTGATTTGTTTGCAGTCACTGCTTATGTAATCTATTGCATTTATTAACTATAATTCCTGTTCAAAAATTGAAGCACTTCCATCATCATTTGTTCTAAGGTAGATGTGGTGGGACAATTGTTGAAGGACTTGAATGTGTACTTTTTTGTACTCTCTAAAATAAACATACAAAATAAACATACAAGGTATCACATTACACCTCATCACCTTTATAAGATATCAATTCACAATTTGTCTATGTTTGTAAGAATGAAAAATGTCTATCATGCTTTGACTAGTTAGCTACTTATACTAAATAACTAATACGATTACAGCAATATACATGTATAATATATTACTTAAAACAAAGGATAGAATTGCGGTCAATACAAATGTATTATGGATAAAATGTAGCTATCTAAGTGAACCCATATCATTGGTGTTGTTACTAAATAAGGTTGAAAAAAATTCCACAATTAATAAAGCTGTGATAAATATTAAAATAATGTATACAATTTCAACAATGGAAATACAATTATGAAAAGAATGACCCAAACTTCAACGATCCACTTGCCCATATTTTAACTAATGATAAAACCTTACCTCTAAATACAATATTATGAAGAGTATTTTATACTTAAGATTGTTATAGGTTACTCATTGATTAAAAGGGCATTTTCTAACACATTTATAATAAGGTTTATTTTAAAAATACTGAATAATTATTGTAAGCCCATTCAAACTTAAAATCCTTGGGCTGTCACATTGATGGACATTTAACTTAAAACTGGCAACTAAAAACTTGTGAATGTCTTGTGTGACCACACCCTCTTGTTGTAGAGGGTCTGTGTACACACATGGAACAATTTGTGTGACCTCCTATAGAATAGCACAGGTTACAGCTTTTCATTTAACATGTGCACCAGTAGCATTTTTATGTACAATTGAGTTGATTTGTTGGATCTTCCAACGACTGGTCAGAATTATTGTGCCACTAGAGTGCATGAATAGTTCTTAACTGAGTAACAAAATTCTTCTCTATCATGCAAATTTTATTCTGTACATTTCCCATACCCTCTGTCAGGGACGAGCCTTCCCTGACAGAGCCACTGGACCAAGACGTCAACAAGGCAACGTCGATTGGGAATTAATGGACTGCATCAAGTGCTAATTAAGTGAATGGACTTGGTTACAAGGCAAAGTCGATTGGGAATTAATGGACTGCATCAAGTGCTAATTAAGTGAATGGACTTGTTTACTTGTTTGTGTGTATGTAACTTGTCACTATTATATTCATGTGTATATAATTATAATTAATATAAAACTACAAAATAAAACTACAATTATCATACCAGTTACATCCATAGTAAATGAGGTACTGATATCTCCTGCAGGACTTGATACCATGACAACATTATACTCCTGCATCACGTGGAACAACAGAACTTATTTGCAAACTCGTGGTTACTGACGGAACTTTAAATACAGGTGGAATAGTAACACTGACTCGTGATTGTCCCATTAAACTGTCGCCATTGAATATCCAAGAGATTTCATTGAGAGGGTAATTATAATCTATTGTTACTGACAACATCAATGTTTGGTTTACTTCAACTCCAACAGAAGAACTATGAACTTGAAATGTTGGAGGCACTGGTAATATTTACAATAAAAATTTAATCGTTTACTTGTAAATACATTGAAAGCTCTCATGATGAAAGGTTTTCAATACTGTCAAAATTATCAAGGTCAAAAATTTTCAAAGAGAAAGACTGTACTATCCACTATTTACCATAAGAACAATGAATAAAATGAAAGACTAAACTTGTAGCAACTGAAAGATATTAGCTATTATTAAGATAATTATAACAAATGCAGTGTTAATTGGTAAACACTACAAAATATGCTATAAAGAATGAGATTGCACTCTGATTATTAACTTTCATCTGGCCATTTTTTCATTTCATTTTTCGCTTCTTCCTTTTCGGCTGTTACATTAAGCAAGTTTGTAGTAGTTTCCTCCTCCAAAATATGTTTTGCACAGCTTCCATCAACGTTACCGTTTATAATAATATTGATATGTAATACACATTTTCAGTTCTGATTTTATTGTTATGAAAACTGAGCGTGTACTTCTTAAATAACATCACTGTATGTGTTAAGAATATCATCATTCACTGCAAGATCAGTAGTTAAGATGCTCATGAGAACTTTCCTGACTAGTTTCTTCACTTTGACCTGTAAGTTTTTTTGTTCTATTATAATGATTGATCATAATTTGATTAGTAAGTACGTGAGAACACGCTTTTTATCCACATTAACTACATACAATTTTCATGTAATTCTGCATTAAAAAATTAAGAGATTCTTTCAGAAGAAAGGTGTACACCACCTGATATATTTTATTTTGTTTCCCTAGCATGATTTATTAAATGAGATATACCTAAGTAGATGAATATTATTGATATTCAATAGTCCAGCTATTTTAAAATTGTAAAGATCTATAGTTAATCCAAATTTAATAACAGATTAAATAGCTTAACCTTTGAAAAAAGTTTGAACTGCGGACCTTCACCAGCTGGAAGGACCACTGAGTATAAGATCCTAATATTTTACACAGAGTAAATGTAAATTTCTTGTAGCCACGTATTTAGGAATATAGCATTATTCTCCACATTTCCATTAGAGGATAGAGCTAAATGGCCTAGATGCAGGGCAATTTAGTGCTATATTAGAGGGAGGAGAAAGTATGAAATTTCTTAAATATGTGATGATAGGCACTTCCACTTTATGCCCTGTGTTAGATTTGTGCTCAGTAGCTAACCATTTTCATATTAATTTCTCTGCATACTAAAATATAGCCGATAAAGGTCTGCAGAACAAAAGTTTGCAAGATTCTCTTTTAATTTGAGCTATTTTAAGACAAAAATTCCTTTAAGCTGCTACTGCATCAACTAATTTAAAATGCCAGTTAATCCAAAAAAAATGCATTCGAGTCCAAAATTAGTCCAAAATTTATCAAAATAGTTTTGGGAACTACATTTTTATTGTATTATTAAATGTTTATAATAACTTACAGACTCGTTTACTCATGCTCAGCTCACAGCAACAGTCTATCCTCTAAAACTATTTGATGCTCCCAAATCTGTGAATATCCAACAAGGCTCAGTTTTATGGTTTTATTGTAATATAAACTCAACATCCAGCACACTTAGTGTGTCATGGAGAAGAAATGGAGTGATAATAAGACAAGATGCACCCCACCTTATACTGAGAACCTCTAATAACTCATCCTCCACTACATTACTACTAGTGATAGATAATGTAGTGTCTTCTGATTCTGGTGTCTATCAGTGTACTGCTAGGGATGGGTTAGACACTATCGCTGGAAATGCATTATCAAGTGAAGGTAAAACAATAATAACACATACCATATTTTGATGGGGTACCAAATGTCATCACATGTACTATACCATTTTATTGATACAATGAATGGTATCAATAATAATAAAATTATTCATATGTAAGACCTTTTTGTGATTGTTAGCTATATATATAACATAAGTTGTCATGAAAACACTAAATCAATAGCACTATTTTTTTTTAGTTTCATCTGGTTGGCTAGGTACCATCGTACATCCAAGTATATCATACTTTACAACCTCATCTGTAATTGATAATAATCAAACCTCATTTAGACCGAATGAGGAAGTTAATCTTTACTTGGAGCTAATTGGAACCTATTCAAATGAATACTCCAATGTTTCCGTCATTTGGCTACACAATGGAGTTCAAGCTACAGAAATGTCACTTGGCACAGCAGAAAAAACATTCAATGAATCTTTGAAATTGTCTTTTGAATTTCAGATTTCCAAGTCAGGAGTGTATCAATGTCTCCTTTACAGTAACGACTCTGCTATTTATGGCACATTTCCTTTGAGATTAGATAACAGTAAGTCTATCAAATATAAATAATTGGAAAATACAAAAGCAAGAGGGTGTGGCATGCTGTCATTAGTAAGTGTGTTTACAAGAATTTATTGAAGTTTGTCATAATCCTCCAAAACATTGTACATACATGGGAAAGTCAAAAAAAATCTTAAGCTAATTTCCATTATAATGCATATTATATGTATACAGAAACCACCCCTACAATAAAGCGACTCTCACCATTAGTTGTCTTTCTGACACCACCTGAAAAGCTGGTTTTGGAATTTTCCAGCCATGGAAACTTTGAGTACTTGGTCTGGCACAGAGATAGGCGGGCATTGGCATCTGATGATTTGGCACATAATTCTGAATTCACTCATTTTTTGGAAGTATATGCTCGAGAGCCCACAACTAATATAGATTTTGGAGAATACTATGCAGCTATTGATAATACTGGAAGAAGTATTGAAGATTCGATATTTGTTTCA
>WLWI01005420.1_pt1 | contig 10643 bp, 8 predicted proteins | sample 6701501 | NCBI WGS metagenome assembly WLWI01 (sample SAMN12718690, study PRJNA515312) | sponge metagenome | isolation source: marine sponge | host: Mycale hentscheli | place: New Zealand: South Island, Marlborough, Capsize Point | collected 2014-11-01
TATACCAGACATACTCTTGGAGTATGTATATCATACTTGCAGGTAATCATACCTACGGTATAAAATAGAAAAGTATGACAATTATACCTAAAAAGTATGATATACATACTTCTTTTTTTGCTGTGTGGTTGTTGTTGATGATGGAAAGACACTGATCTACCGTAAATTCGAAAGGATTTAGCCTTTTGGCCTTTATACACTCGTAACACAGCACCCTCTGCTCCAGTTTGTGGCCAGAGTGTTGTCTTTCAGCTAATTTAGGGTACCACTCTATAATGAATGGAAGAATCAGATTTACGAGCTGGCCAATCATCTTCTTGGCATGGTTGCTGTAAGAAATCACAATAAGAATACCATCGTTCTTGCCTCCATAAGGCTTGCCAGATTTCTTCAATGATTCAACACAGAACGAAACTTGAGGATCCTTGTAAAACAACCCACTCTTCCAGTACTCCAGGTGAAGTTCTTTTGTGTCAAACTGTTCTACCATGCTTGGGAGTGGACATGGGAAGTTGGGGATAAGCTGGTGGAAATCAGGATCGTTCTTTTCCAGCTTGGTCTGACTGCTGACATTTGCAGATATCTGATCCTCAGCAAGGACAGGAGGTATGACTTTGTCCAGTGCATAGCATATCTGGGGAATAGAAAACATCATTTTGGACAGAAGCCTGCTCCAGAAGCCTGGGGGAGTGTCGATAGAATTGAACGTGATGTACCTGGAGTATGCTGGAACTGCCTCAGCAAAATGATCTTCTATCAAGTTCTTGGGCCTCTCATTGGGAAGCATGCATGGCATGAGCACGCATCTGTTGTTGAGAGGCAGAGCAATCTCAAAGCGGTCCAGAAGTGTGAGGTACTGCCCAAAGTACTTCCATGGAAATATATCATCTTTGAATATCTGTGGGATGCACTTTGAGTAGAGAATACCATTGTTTACCAATGGAATTCTTTCATTAATAGTAACCATTTTGAATATCTTGTCGCACAGCCAACGTGGATCTATAAAGTATAGCTCATGAAGGTTGTGGCCATGGTCGTCGTAATGAAGAAGAGATCCTACATCAGTCAGGAATAGGGTGGCCATTTTCAACTCGTCCTCATCCTGGATGTCTGCCAGGTTCATCTGCTGAACCATGGTGCTGAACTCCTCTGCGTGCATAATGGGCTCACGGATCCCTAGCCGCACCTCCTGCTGGACTGACTCCAGCTGCTTGTCAAGGGCGTGATAACTGGCAGGAATTTTTTGACCCATAATGACTTGACCTGATTTGGTCTTGTAGTTGGCAGCATGGTTGTAGATGGCCTCCTCCAGCAGTTTCACATTCTCTATCCTGTTCTTCAGTCCCACAGGCATAACTTCAACAATCTGGAGCTTGTTGGAGTAAGACTCAGCCAGAACTCCCACACGCTGAAGCAGAGCGTCAATCTCCTCCCGTTTCTCTTCCGCCACTTCATCGAGGTGAGTGCCAATGATGATGACGCAAGAGTGTGGGGCCCTCAGGGCGATGTTGTTGAGCCACGGCTTGAGCTCCTGCACGCCATTGTCCCCATCGTTCAGGTTGAAGAGCAGGAGGTAAAGGGACCTCTGGGTGAGGAAACACTGCTGAATGGCATAATACTCTTTTAGACCATTAAAATCCCAGATTCTAAAATAAAAAGGCTTTCGAGTGAGGTCGGGTTTGTAACACCACTCACTGACTTCCAAGCCTATAGTAGTCTCATTGTTACACTTTTGTCCCTTGAGCTGCTTGACCAGTGTAGTTTTGCCTCGATTGCTGTGTCCAACGAGCATGAGCTTCATCCGGTAAAAACCCTTGGCGCACCGGAGCTTGCTGTTGAGGTATCGAATGCAGTCTCGTGTGTCCTTCTGAATGTTTCTCGGAGGATCGCTAAGGTCTTCGAGGTTGGTAAGGTTAAGCTGGGTCAACATACTAAGTCGACCCATTTCTGCCGGTAAGGTATGAATGTCTGGGTTGTCGCTCAAGTTTAAGGACTTGAGAGTGACAAAAGAGCATACTGATAAGGGTACAGTACGAAAATTGTTGTGACTGAGGTTTAGAGACTCGATAGTCGGAGCTGTCACATTGATGGGGAGAGAACTGAGCTGATTGTGAGATAAAATGAGCACCGTGAGGTTGAGAGACCACTCTGGAACATCTGGTATTTCGTGAAGCATATTGAAGGCAAGATTTAGCTCCTCCAGGCTAGGAAGTTTCAGCAAGCAGCATGGTATGGATTTGAGCTGATTATGTTGCAAATCCATTTTTACGACCTATGAATGAAATGGAGTAAGTGAATAAATACTTATCTTTTATTGGATAAAACATCTCATCTAAAAAGAAGACACTAAAAGAATAGCTGTTACTACATAAATAGCTATAGCTTATATGCCAGCCCTTAGCACAACACTCATCTGTCTGTCTTCCTGTCTGTTTGATTGTCAGTCTGTCTGTCTGTATGTCAGTCGTCTGTTTTTCTGTCTGTCTGTGTTTGTCAGCCTGCTAGCCTGTATGGAAGTCAAGGATTAGTTCAAAGCTCATACATGTGGAGGGAGATGGAGAGGGGAAACAGCACAATATACTGAAGTGAGATTGCATATGTATACTGGAAAAGTTATTTGGACAGCTATATTTAGACTCAAAGAGTTCCATTATTAAGTATATAATAATACGCTTGTGTGTCAGTACCAACGACAATGATGACAGTGATGGTGACGATGGTGGTGAAGAAGTGAAAAAGAAAGCACACAAAAAGTTCAGATACTGGGGGGCAGGAGAGGTAGACAGAGGAGGAAAAAGGAATCTAAGAGTTGAAAAGAAAATAGGAAAAACTGTGGAAAAAAAGAAGAGAGAGCAGTAGAGGGGAATCATAGATAAAATTGACCTTATGCTACTAAACTCCTAATTTGCACTAGTTAGTACATCAAGCACCACTGTGTGGTGGGGTACTTGCTAGTTACTATAATTGCTGTACATCCAAAAAGTCAAAACAAAAAAAAACTAATACATGTTCTTACAAATACATTAGTGGGTACATTATCTCATCTACACACTGCCCTTCCAGTTTTTTTTTGTTTTTGAATCTATTGTATTCTTTCAAAAAGCAGGTAAGCTTACCTCACATGTACAATCACATGATGAACCTTCAGCGTGCATGCATGACATAGCTATAGTAGTAGTTCCGTCTGTTTGTCTAACCGTTAGGTATGAATTTACTCATACTAGCAATAAGTCCTTTTATGCTACTTATTCTTAATTTTGGGAAATTTTTTTTGAGAAAACATAAAAATCTTTGCTCCATGTAGGTACTAAGTTTTGTTGGTAACCTTTGTCAAATTGTAATAACATGAGCAAATAATTTCGGTACTGGAATTGGAGTTTTGCATTGAAACTACTGGTGAGTGTCACTTGCATGTTCAGCTTCACTTATGAATGAGCTACCCATTTTAATAGTATATGCCAAATGTTTTTTGGTCTGAGAATTTTTTTGTAATCGCTAGCTAGTGTATAGTAGAACTTAGGGTTCACACATTTTGGTGCTTCATTACAATATTTTGATGCATAAAGCACTTGTATTTTGAAATGGCGAAGCACAAGCATAAGCATTAATTCTTGTCAGAAGCACGTGTTCAAAACACACTCAAGAACTTGAAATAGAATATTCAATGGGCTTACAAGTACAAGCACTCAAGTGATATACACAAATATTCACATTAAAATGCCCCCCATCATAACCTGCTTGAGGTAAATCTCCATATCATTCGGTAGTATCTTAAATCCATTCCGAGCCAGCCTTAGGCGCTTCACCCAAAAGATCCTGCGAAGCCAGGAGACCTCCAACTGCAGCAGTCTCAACCCATGCCAGTAGACATAGCCTTCCTCCTGGTTCACATCTGTCTTCAGCAAAATTTCCTCCCTAACCTGGAAGTTGCCATTCCTTCGGGCAATCTCGATGGGAACAATTGTCGACACTTTACCAGACAGCACCGCCTTCTGGACTTCTTCGAACCCAGGATCTGAAAACTGGTCTCTCACATTCTCCGCCTTGTCCACTGTCTCACCAAACAGCTTCTGCACGATGACACGGTTGCCTGTGAAGGCGGCTTTGATGAGCAGCAGGATGGCACGAGTGTGGGGCTTGTCCTCTTGCACAGCTAGAGCCAAGCACTCATCGAGGTTCTTGGCCCCTTTAATTACAAGCTTGCCGATATTGAGTTGGTTGTCATTCTTGGTGGCAGCTATGAGGCATTGATTAAGGCAGTCATTCTCTAGGTATTCAGAATTATTTTTAAGGATTTCTGTCACACGTTCTCCATCTACCTCTACCTCATGTATCAGTTCTGTATAAAGTACAAAATATGAAAGGTGGTCATAATAAATGAAATTCACAATATGTATAACATCACAATTTTTTTTTATATAAGAAAGTTAACAACTGGTGCAGTAGTAATGCACTATCTAAATAACATGTGAAATTTTTTAATCAATATGCTTCCTACTTTTGTAAAAGTTTTCTAATACATACTAGGAATGAATTAAAAAACGGAATGTATAAAATAATAAAGAACTACAGTGGAACCTCTCTACAAAGGCCATGCTTGGGGTCAAGTCTTTTGACCCTTGTAGAGAGTTTGGCTGCTTTCAGAGTTTATTTTTTATTGTTTGGCGAGCGAGCGAGCAACTCTAAGATGTAGTCTATGGAAATCCTGAATACGTGGTCGTTTTGAATACGTACGTCGTCGTTTTGAATACGTCGTCGTTTAAACGCGCGCGCGCATTCCAGAACTTCGCTGGCTCGCCCAACCAATGCTACACGAGCATTTTCTAGTAGTAGATCACTGTGGTCCATTTACGCTGGCTGTTGTTAAGAGTCAAGTTGTTCTTCAGAGTCCCTTTGTAGAGAGGTTCCACTGTATACTAAAATAAAGAACAAGCAACAAAAAACCTCTGACACATCATTACTATGAACTGTCTTTTTTTTTGTGTTAGCTAACTATGACAAATTGCTGACAAAATGTATATCTCATTCAAAATGGAATAAAATACACCAGCAGAGTTTATCCTGCACTCTATAGGAGAATTAAAGTCTAGCTTTTGTTTACTAGAGGGGAAGAGACTTACAGTCCAATAATTTTTTTTAATTATATTATTTGCTTTTATGTGAAAAAATGACATCTTAGCTGGAATGGAATAAGTAAAATATATTATTTGTAACTATAGTACAATTATTGTATATAACTAGCTATTCCTGCACACTACAGTTATAAATATATTTTACTCACAAGAGTTTCTGCCTTAACCTTGTATGGAGGTTCCTGGAGTAACTCACTCACTACAAATAGCTATATTTGTATAATACTGGTGCCTATCACTGTGTCATGTGTAGGGTTGTAAAAGTAATCAATCTTGTAGAAGTGAAGTGTTGCCATTATGGACTCTCCTTGGCTTCTGCATTAGTTTTTAGATATGCTTACGTGTTTATAAGTCTCCTAAATTATTGTCTTGTCATACTGATTGTAGTCCTTACTCCAATTATTAAACATAGCTGGGCATGATATCCTTAGAAATGATTACTAGCTAACTGATATACCAGTCAACATTGTTGCATTAGAGCTAGTTATCCAACAAAAGAACTTTTTTAATTCTTATAAACCAACCTATAAAAGTACAGAAATTATTCAAGTTTTTTTCCTTCCAGGCAGACCGCAAGCTTGGTAAATGAGGAATGTGCTTAGTACAAAACCATTATTCAAGGTAACTAGCTATAGCTGAATTTTTGGACTAAATAATAAAATGAAACAATTTGAAGTGACGAATATGGAAAAATTCCCACTATAACAACATGAATGTAACACATTTATCTTTTCAAGACAATTTTCACAACATATGCATACGGTAGTACTTTATACTAAAAAAAGTACATCTCAAAATTACTTGAAACATGTGAAAGGAACTTCAATATTTCATTTGCTAGTTCCTCCCTAATCTCACACTGTGCCATAAACTTCATTTGCATATATGACCTCATACAGACTACTTTACCTCTACAACTTGAATATTTTTTAAATCAAGCAAAAAAAAAGTCTTGTTAAACTTCTACTGACCTTTACCAACAAGTACACGAACAATATTAGGTTTACAGCTGAGTTTTGCCAACTCTCTTGGAGTCTTCATAGTATCGTTGATGATGTAAATGTCTGCATTGTGATCAAGTAGGGTTTTCACACACTTCAAGTGACCATAGCTAGCTGCAAGAGATAGTGGTGTGAACCCTCCCCCTAATGATTTACAATTCACATGTGCCCCTTTGGTCCTTTCCAGAAGATAGTCCAGAATATCTGCTCTCCCACTGACCACCGCCTTGTGTAGTGGTGTGTACCCGAATAAGCCTTCCCTGCAGGATAACAGCGTTTTGAGAGCTTCGTCGTCGTCTAATGTCTGAACAAAGTCTATTACTTTGTTTAAGTTTCCATGGCTACAAAGCCTGTGCAGTCTGTAATATTTCTCATCTTCCCAGTACGTCATCTTTAATACTGTAGTAAAAAATACAACGAGAAACAAATTGTAACTGCTTAAAGCGAGCGATCAGACGCTCTACCCGCCTCCCGCCGTCACATGCACATCAGTCTGGCGCAGCCGACCCTTTACCTTTAATTATTGACCCTTTACCTTTAATTATTAACCCCTTACCGAATTTGAAACATGCCGCCGATGTACCTTCCATTTTTAGTATTCACATTATATTGACTTGTCTCGCTACCTAGTTGGCTGCGAGACTGTTATGGCAAGCGGTATGCTGATTCCTGTGGGATCCTCCCGCTGTAACTTTCATGTTTACGAGGGTTATGTTGGGTCTAAAGTAATATTAAATATATTTATTCAGCTGTTTTGGTGTTACTACTTGCTTCCTTTTACTATAGAAAGGCGTGGAGTACCACGTGAAAATAACCTCCCCATGCCTTCTCAAGCATGCTAGGTTTACCCTATAATGAATGACATTCATAAAAATGAGTTGCTGTGTGTGCACTATATGATGTAGGTTTGAGTGTGACTGGAGACTGAGGAATCTTTTGAGAGGTAGTGAAGCCATTCTCAAACAGGTAAGTCCACTGTTTACTCCTCAGTGCTCAAGCCCGAGAGGGTTATAGACATAGTAGTCGTCCTGTCTGTTTGTCCGTCACGCTCTTATTTTGTAGATTACTGATAATTAACCATTTATTTAGGTATGGAACTTACTCAGAATGGCGCTGTAAGATCTTTTATTGTGCTACTTCCTTAAATTTTGGGCTGATTTTTGAGAAAACTCGAAGATCAGCTCATAGGTACTAGCTTTTGTGGGTAACACCCCCTTTTGTCATGTCATAATCACACAAGTTAACTATTTCTTGCAGTATGCAGTAGTTTTGCTTCATGCTAAGAAAACGAGTACTCGAATAGGAGTTTCGCATTTAATAATAATAATAATAACAACCATAATAATAAAATAGTAACAACTATAATAATATTGTTAATAATAATAATCATCATTATAATAAAAGTATTACATTTATGACTGCAAGGGTTAGAATTCATAATTATAATAGTACTAGTGATGTGCCACGACTAGCAAGCAAGCCTAGTCATAAATCAGAGAACAATGATACAACTATCAAACAAAGTTAATTTAAAGTATTAAATACTATATATTATATCTAAAAAATTTAGATATAATAATTAAACAAGTTTCCTTTGACCACTTACAAATAGATCTGTATGCAAAACAAGACAAATCGGGACATGCCAGTCAGGGTTTCATACAGGATTTTTTTCTGGGGGGGGGAAGAGTTCAGGAAGGAGGTGGGGGGGGCCCACACGTTTGATTGACCACACCCAATTTTGCTGAAACCACACCCATTTAATTAAAAATCGTCTCAAGAATTAGTGACACCAATCTTGGAAGACTAATGTGTATTGCAATTGAAGGACCTCAATTAACTGAAGTGAACTTTCACCAACTATTAGATATATATACAAACAACAAACTCACGGAATACCATTATAAATCATAACCACAGAGTACCATTAAGTAGTAAATATTATTAATTTATTTCATGAAATTCTGGGGGAGGTCCCAGGGCGCCCCTACCTCTGTATAAAACCCTGCCAGTACATTGTGACTAAACTATATTAAATTGTTTTAAAAGACAGCCCAGCTGTATTTGTAACTTTAATAGGGTGAATATTTTAACCAGCTTTTTTTTTTTTGTATTTTTAAATGGTACAGAAATTTCAACTGAATACTCTTCTCTTTATGAGATTTTACAAAACGACTGAGTTTAATCAAGATGCCATTACTTGGGGAATTTTTGGAATTGATAAAGTTAAATGTCAACGGCTGCTTCAAGAAATAAGTTTAGTCGCTCTACAATGCATGCTCAGTTTGTTTTGTTTTGTGTGCAGAACTACACATCATTTGTAAGTGGTCAAAGGCAACTTGGTTGTTTATTATATCTAAAATGTGTGTAAATTGACTAGTTTGAAAGCTGTATCCTAGTTTATGACTAGGCCAACCTTTAAAAGCAAACCCTCTAATGAGCAGCACATCATGTAAATGGACCTAAGGCAACCATAGTGTTTGATCTGAATGACCACCGAGGAGGACTTGGGCAAGAAATGTGGGATGAAGTATTACTATAACTTTAATTGGCTGTTTAAATAGAGAAAACTTCTGTAATTAGATAGTGCTACACAGCAGCTAGTACCACACTCTTTTAAACGCTTAAATTAATGTATAGTATCGTAGATTCCTACACTGCTTATTCTATCTGATTAACCCTTTACCCTAGATAGGGTCAACTTCTCAATATAAATAGCTTCTAAATATGAACTTAAAGATTTGCTAACTTATAATATACTATTTTTGAAAGTTCCACTAATACTTAATTGAGACACAGGTTTATTGTTTTGTCCGTGGTGCTCATTATTTCAGAGACTGTCAGAGAGTAGTTCAGTAGATGAGTTTCTGTTGGAGCTTAAGAGTCTGGTGCAGCGACTGGAGGGCAGCATACCACAGGTCAGCCCCGCCTCCTTGGGTACTGGGAGTAGCCCCTCCTATGTAGCCCTCATGGCCAGCATGGATGCCCTGGGGTGGACCAGGTGAGGGAGAAGTCTTCTGTATTTTATTTGTGATCTTACGAATAATTTTTGTTGCCGTATTATCTTCTGCACGATGTGTTACACAGTCTGGATGATTAACTGTAAGTAAAAGTCTATAATTATAATTTCAGAGTACTGGATTTTTGAGTTTGCCAAGTAACTGTTAACATGTGCAACAATAGCTATATACGTTAGACAGAGATTATTACTTTGCTTTAAGGCTTCTACTTATACATAGTGTAGATAGAGATTTGGAAGGCATAGTTGGCTGAGCTGGACCACGGGTGCTCCTCAGTATGAAGCTTCTTTGTGTGTGTTTGGGATTCAACTGTACGTATTATACATGTTATTCACAGGTACTTTTAAAGTGAAAATAAATCAAATTCTTCTGTTGTAAACAACTACTAATAATATAACAGTGACAACAACAATAATGGTTAGCCTCAGTAATTCATTTTCGTACGTGTATTACAGAGTATTATCCGTCAGTCCTGACCTTAAGTCCGTCCATCTCAAGGCAAAGTAAGCTCTGTGTTAATATAAATATTCTCGCCTGAATTCTTCGATGCACTGTCCGTCACTGTACAGGGACGAGGCAGGGAGGGAGCACATCCTCAAGGTGGAGGTGCCTGAGCAGGTGATCGTGTTGCCTTTACCGGTAAAAAAGTACATCTTGATTGTGTTTTACTAACAGTATCCTGACAAAGCACCTTCAGTGACGTCAGACACGCCCCTTCCCTTCAATCTCACATGGACTCCACAAGTGAGCCAATTGGTTGTATTGCATGCATAAACTCATTTTACCAGGTATATCTTTCATAGCTGGTGGGGATAGTAGTGAACATATTTATACTTATATACTTATGTATTTAACAAACTTTCTTTAACATTTTCTTACTATTTATTGTTTTTTTAACTTCACCAGTTTCAAGTGTTAATATTTTGTTTTTGTAATTAAAGTACACATTTTAGACAACCAACAGTTTTAACTTAACCATTTCTATAATATCAGTAATTAGGTTCTGAAAAACATGCACAGTCAGCGGGGAAACACTGGATCAATCATTCTAATAGTTTAGTTTTGCAGGGCAAACCCACGCCATAACAATCACACCACTATAAGTTATAGTTTATTACTATTATTTCTTTGTCCTTCTCAAATTAGTCTAATCTGGTAAAGCTGATGGAGCAGTTTGAGGAGTGGCTGAAGAAATTTCAAAGACTATGGGATGAGCTGGATGAAGTGGATCAGGAATGTTGGGTCCTTGAGCCCGAGAATCCCAGCAAAGCTTGTTCTTACAGACGCATCGTCCTAGGTATGGTAAGACAAAGAACTATATTGGTGGCCTACTGAGCTTGTTTACTTTTAAGGGGTTGGGAGATGAGGGATGGGGTTGGGAGATGAGGGATGGGGTTGGGGGATGAGGGATGGGGTTGGGGGATGAGGGATGGGGGTGGGGGGTGAGGGAGGGGGGTGGGGGGTGAGGGATGGGGGTGGGGGGGGGGGGA
>WLWI01005421.1_pt1 | contig 10641 bp, 11 predicted proteins | sample 6701501 | NCBI WGS metagenome assembly WLWI01 (sample SAMN12718690, study PRJNA515312) | sponge metagenome | isolation source: marine sponge | host: Mycale hentscheli | place: New Zealand: South Island, Marlborough, Capsize Point | collected 2014-11-01
TACTACTTACATCATTCTTGAGTATTGATAACTTCTGTAGTATCAAATTGAAGTTACTTTGACCATCTGAATTACCTTGAATTCTTGACAACAAGCTCTCATCTACAAAAACAAAAGACAATCAATTTTAGCACACAAATACAAAATTACTTTCTTACCTCATTTTCTTGAGCAGTGGTAACTTTTGTAGTACCAAATTTGAGTCATCCTGACTATTTGAATTTACCAGTCACTGTTGACAACAAGCTCTTAGCTATAAAAAAGAAAGGCCAGAGTTATTTTTGCATATTTAGCTAACAATATGAAATTACGTACTTACCTCAGCATCCCTCGAGTAGTAGTAGCTTCCTTAGCATTAATACTTTATGTGCTTACACACGCTTTTCAGAAGTAGTGATAGCTCTCTTAGTACTGACTACAGGTGGCTCTTGACAACTAACAAGCCCACTTAGCCGGGAAAAAAACGAAGTTTTGAATTTGCCATAGTAACCGGTCGCAGCAACTTTTTGTGTCCTGAAAAACAAGCGTTTTCGCCGGAATTTTCTCACACTTCGGAGCTTAAGTAAGGCTTGCTTAATGCTGGTGGCTTTCTAAGTATTATCATTTAGCCATTGTGGCTACCAGTGGCACTTGACGACAACCAACAGGCGGCATTTTTAGTAGCCCCAAAAAAACGACGAAGTTTTAAAAAATTAAGTCTGGTAAAAGAGTTTCAATGGCATAGTAACCAGTCGTAGTAACTTTTTGGGACTTGAAAATTAGCGTCACGCAGAAATTAGTCCACAATTTGGAGCCCAAGTTTCAAGTAAGACTTTCTTAAATCATCAGAAGAAAGTGGTGTCCCTAAAAGGCCGTGTTTTTAGGAGAAAAAGCGGTACCCGCCGCACGCGTGTTTAAGGGGCATACAATAAGTACAATCCATACATACATCAAACATATACCCGATTTTGCATTGTCCATCCCTAATACTGTCTCGCTCGCTAACCTCCGCTCCCCTCGCTGGTCTTGTGCTGCTTTAGCACAAATATTGAGTGAGCCTGCCTAGTTAAAACTACAGTATTGTTACTACATAATTTTAAGCAAAATACTCCTATACATTTATAGGTCAAAACTCAGTTCCCGGCATGCTAGCTCAATTTGTGAGCGTCTACAGGAAAACCGGGCACAACGCGGAGGGCGTAAATATCGAGAAAAGATCGATCGATTTCTTAAAAATGTATTGTTTCAAGCCGACGGAAGGGAACGGTTTGGTCTAATTTAGTGGAAACGACTTAAGCTACGACGACAAAACTTGGAGAGCTCAATATCAGGGCGCGGACAACTCTGTAAGTGCAAAAAAAAAATTCGAAGGGTGCAGCGTTGTGCCCGGTTTTTCTAGACAGTCAATTTTAATGAAGTCACACAGCACCAACAGAATTTTATTGTTAAATATACCAAATTAAAGATGACCCTTACTAGCCACTGTAACACAATACCAAGCAGTTATGAAGTGTCTTGTGAATAGTTTTCTAATTAATGGCTACTTCTGAGAATATTTTGTGAATTATATTATCCATGTGAACATAATAGTATGACAATAATTGTTAGTCATGAGTCAGTCTTCCCAGATCCAGGAAAACTGCAAGACCAATTTTTGTGCTGCCTGAAAACTATGTCTGTAAAGTTTTTCTGCAAATATGTCGATACCATCCCAATGAAAAATTGTAAATGTAAATGAATCTCAGTTGCTTTCTCGCAGATCACTTTTTGAATTACCTTTACATAAAAGCCAAATAAATATTTGCAGCAGCAGGAGGGTTTGATAAAAGCCATCTTTTGTATGTATGAATATTACACCACAGAGTGAGTCTTCCAGAAAAGGCTGATGCTTAATATGGCTACCAGTGAACTCTGTTTGTATTAAGAAATCAGTACTTAGCCCAGATAGTAATATATTATAGCGCATAAGTTTACCCATTGTAGTAGCATGACAATGACTGTACTAGTGGCAATATGGCATAAATTAGTTCAATTTCATGGAACACAGAAGTTTAGATATAGCTACAAACTTGAAGCAATGATGATTCTGATCATGTAAATAATCCTTTACCTTCCTTCCACTTGTGATGCAAAAACTCTATGTATGCACAGGGTGTGAATTTAATTATTCTATAATGAATTTGGATAGGTATTTTTCATGGCATTTCTCTTGGCATTTCTCCTATACTGCTGTGAGTTTATAATAATAATAATAATAATAATAATAATGATAATAATAATAATAATAATAATGATAATAATAATAATAATAATAATGATAATAATCTCAAACCAAAGTTCACTGGAAGGCAATGGATAAAACAGCCAGATGCTGGTATTTTTGTGAAGGATTGGAAACAATGATAACAATCTTAATAACATCAGAACCAGTGTAGCATTAACCCTTTCCTTCCGGACTTAAATTAATTTTGCCATTATGTAGACGACCTCGGGTAATGATGGTTAATCATATTAATTACAGTTTTATTTTTATTTCTTTTTTTGGCTCATCCACACCCTTAACAACAAATTTTACCTTGTAGAGCTTGCTTTGAGCTTTCCAACGATGTAAATAATAAGATTGTTAGTTGATTCTACTGCCCATTAACAATTCTATACATTTTAGCTACAAAAAAGTGTTGACAATAATACTTGTACATAAAAAATAAAAAAATATATAAACACTTGACAAAAAAATGTATTGTTGCAAATATATATCATTACAATGATATAGATCGCAAATCTTTTGTTCTGATTGTCATCTCAGGCACAAGACGAGCATCACTACATCAAACGTCAAGTTGGAAAAGATCAACAAAAATTTCATAAAAAAATATATACATTTTTTATGAGTTACAGAAGCACAACACTGTATATATAATATGAGGACACTCAAAAAACATTTTTTTTATAATGAAAACACCAAATTTTAGTGTAATACACGAAATAATCTACGATCACAATAACAGCATTGTTTATGCGTAAACTTGGTAACATACACATACTATTACATAAACAAATACATGTCAAATGTGAATGTCAAAGTGAAATTCTACTCAAAATTAAGGCTATACAGATACCTAATATCAACCCATACTAGTTCGGTAAAGATCACCAGGAAGGTTGTACGAAAACGTTCCTCTATATAAACACAACACAATGTTTTTGTTTGCTATTAGTGTATCATACCACTGTCATGCACGCAAAGCCTTCCAAGACATACACATATGCAAATGATACTCAACTTACACTGGCTGCAACAATATGAAGTCATAGGTGTAGCAGCCTGTCATGGATTGGCCAGGCGAACATTGTGTCATGTTTTAAGTATATCTGATTTATGAACAATGCTATAATAAAAACTTTAAAAGTAGTGGGGAAAGAAAGTTAAAATTTAGGAAATTTATCTTTTTTATAGTCATACTTGGAGCAAAATACATTATAAAGTTTAAGTTTAAATTATCAGTGAAATCTTGATGCACATGCATCACCATCACCGAATTCAATCGCTCCTGCAACATAGTAGATCGTAGGTATGTTTTTATATGACGCATTGCTGAAAATGATCTGTCACCAATAGAATTAGTAGCTGGAACCACCAAAAAAGTGCCAGCTACTTTGATTACTTGAGAAAAGAGGCTTTTTTCAGCAACTGACATGTCTTTTAGTAGTTGAATGATATCTGCAATTCCAATGTCTTCCTTAATACTGTAGTTACTGTGGAAGCAGGATAGCTGAGCCTCAAGTGTGCTCCTGTTGAAGTCATCACTGCTTGCCAGTCCTTGTTTTACTGTAAATTTACTGCATAGTTTACCATGTGGTAAACTCTAATTCTGGAACAAACTACAAACCACATGTACAACTTCCTATGTTTACTCATGTTTTACCAATCCAGTGTACTTTTTGTTCCAGAATAAGAGTTTACTACATAGTTTCCTTTCAAGCACACTACAGATTTTCCAGCAGTACACTTAAGTAAATCATATGCCTGCAAGCAGTGCATCATGATATAGATCAAACAAGTCATCATTCTCACTACCTGTATCACCTCTGATCAAAAGCTACTCAAGTTTACTGTACGTTTGGAATCCTTCTTGCTCAAAACGGTTCTGGATGCAGGAAGTTGTGGCATCTAAAGCTTCAAAATATATTGCACGGTAATAGTCTACAGGAGAAGAATGATAATTCCCAGTGCTACTGTGATCATGAAATCGTTGCGGTGCTCTTCATGAAATCGTTGCGGTGCTCTTCATGCAATGCCAATTTCCTCTGCTTCTTTCTTAATCTTTTGCCACCACTGTTTGTAGTTTTCTTCAGTTCGTATTGACTGTAAAAAAAATAGCAAGAAAACTTAAAGAGTTGGCATATTCCACCACTCCACTATGTATAATTAATTATATTATTTATCAATGTATATGTTTACCTGCAGGGTGGAAACGGTCATTTTGGCAATGACCTGTCCCTCAGATGCACTCATCTTGGTCTTCTGTAATGTTTTACTCAAGTTGTCAGTGTGTTTCAGGATAATTAGAACAAGATTAGCTCCAAAAAAGTATTCAAATTTCCTCATTTGACTGCTGACTCCACTCGAGTTTCGGAATCTAGACATTCTTCCAATATAGTTTCCCATAATTCCAAAATTACTTCATAGTTGTCATGAATGCTTTGAAAAGTTTCATTACGCACCGTCCAACGGGTTGGGCACAAGATACGAAAACCCATAGTATCAGGTGAAATATCAGCTTTGACTTTTTAAAACATAAATTGACGTTTAGGGGAATCCTGGAAAAGTTTACTAATTTCATGTGTGGTATCCATTAGTGACTGCAAAATTTCACACTTTTTATAGAGTCTGCTACTGCAAGGCTTAATGCATGCCCATAACGATGAGTAAAGAGGGCACGAGGTTCTTGCATTAATATCTGTGTCTCGACCCCATTCCTAGCACCAGCCATATTGCTACCACCATCATAGCATTGTCCGTGACATCGAGAAAGGTCAAGATTAAGTCTTACCAAGACATCTTTCAAAACTGATACAATAGTGTCTGCTTTGATGTTAGGACATAAATATAGACCAATAAATTCCTCATGTACTTCAAGATCAGGATCAACATATCTGATGCATATTGTCAGCTGCTCTTTGCTTGACACATCAACACACTCATCTATCATGATGGTAAAATAATCTGCTTGCTGAACTTTATTAATTATAGATCGAATAATAGCATGAGACATCAGTCCCAGCATTTCGTTTTGAATCTCTGGACTGGTGTATTTATCTCCTTTGCTACTAAGCCACTGATCATTGATTTTTTTTTTTTTCTCATCTGGTCAGTTATTGGTCCCATGGCCACGGTCCATCGGACCGGCTGCTACGCCTCAACCCTTGTACGTCTACACCAAGTAGGAACAGATCATCAGGGTTACTCCCATCAGTCACACCCCTAAAATACTCCAACACACAATCAAATTTTTGTTCAGCTGTTGTGAATTATAAACCAAACCAAATATGTACTAAACTCATCCTAAAAAGCTAGCATCTCTTACCCCTGCTATTATAAGTACATAAACAAATTTGAATTTTTTTGAAAATTTGAATGTGGTAAAAAAACCACCAACATCGGTAAAAGATATATACAGTAATTAAAAAAACTACTCAAGAATAACACATAAAAAAACATATCATAGTGAAGCTAATACCTTCGCTAACAAGAAGGCTGTTATTGTTTTTATATAAAAATACCTAAAATATGAGCTTACAAGAGTCAGAAATGTTTCAATCTAACGTCGGAGTCAGAGCTGCTGTATTCTGATTGATTGGCTCTGAAACTAGGTCCACTGTAGGAATAGACTCCATCTCCCTCCTTTCCACTTGAAACTGAATCAGGAAACTCAGAATCGTCCTCCTCTAGGATCTGTAAAACGTCCTCAGCATTATAACTTGTTGAAACCTTTTGAATTTGATGGTGAAAAAAAATTTTTTTCCGAAGTTGCCTAGATCCCACAGCGCTCACACTTTTTTCCTTAGTGACATGCCTATGATGTATTATAAAATGACAACAGGCCTAAATTATAGCAAAGGCTAATGTGCCCTCCAAAGCAACCGTTGCTAGGAACGCCCACGCATACATGAAATGTCGCCAATTTACTACGCAAGTTCGTATAAAAAAAGCCCTTACAGAAAAACCAAAAAAATCAACCGCTTTCTGCAGTTTACGGGGAGACCCTCTAGCTTGCGGGAAGAACCTCTAACTTGCGGCAGGAAGTTGCGTCTGCGCCCGTTGAACGGTTGTATTATTATTTCGTGAGAAACTATTCTACGAGCCTGCTTCTGCTCGTAGTCGGACAATCATCATGCTGCATTATATTGCTATAGTACTTCTTCTAGAGGCAAGATATGGTTAGGAATGTTAATTTTAACCCTAAAGTAATAAATATGTTCACATTGTACACGCACAAGTTGTTTATGTGAGTCAGTTAGCTTAATTAAATATATACTATACTACTACAAATATTCAAAAACCAGCTTCATAGATGAAACTAGACTTTTAGGTGATATTCAAGTGAGTTTATTAATAAGTGCACTAGTTTCACTCATGCGATTCTGAAATAGATTGCTAATCTTTCCTCTGTACTAATGATGTGCTTCACCACAGATGGCAGCAAGCTTCGCTATTTGTGGGGGATTATTCTAGCTATATTGGAAGTTCAAAAGGCCACACATGGAGATAATGAATCTCTTTTAACGGTCATGAATTTTATAATAATGGTCGAGTCATGTTACCCTATAAATAAATTAGATACATATTATTATATATTATATATAATATATTATATATATATTATATTACATGTACATACATATAATTATATTACGTGCATAAATATGCTGAAAATTGGCTTGATTGTATATACACCTGACAGTATCCTCCTGGTAAAGAGGGGATCAACCCTAAACAGATGTGCTGCCCCACTCTTTAATAATATATGATACTTCCACTGTAATCAATGTTAGAACTTTGTTGGTGTAGTTTGGTACTGTGACAGGTGGACTTTAAATCTAAGTCTGTCATGTCAGGGTTTTTATATGTTTATGCAGACAGAGATGATGGAGGTGTGTGTGTGTGTGTGTGTGTGGGGTGGGGGGGGAGGGGCAGGAGGGCGCTGGTCCCCAAGATTTATGGCTGTAGAGGCACAGGGGTCACAAGCTCATTATTACACCTTGTAAAAAATTTCATAATATTGATTGGCTCACAAATTAAAGTTTAGTTTCAAACTATTGAAACAAGTGACTTATCGCAAAAAACAACAACAACTATGGACTTGGTTTGTATTTACAGCTCTCATTTGGCAAATTGGTTGTCTTTAGTTCCTTGGCTAAAAATAGAAGATATGATGCGCACATATAGAAAGCTTGGTGATCCGGATAAAAATATAGCACTTTATGTTACCATTTTGAGGCATATTCATAGACACAAAGCAGACTGCATTGAACTGACAGACATTGCTTAGAAGACATAGGAAGAAATGAAAGGAAACATTAATGAACAAATTAATTGACTAAATAATCGTAATTTTAAACTTTTACATCATATAATTTAGCAGAGATAATTTGGTGTTTGATATGGGTTTGAAACAGCTTCCATGACCCAAACCTTCAACTGGGTTACTAGGAACAGTCGCTATGCTGCTTTAAATAAGTTAGGCACTGCACATAGCTGTCGCGAAACCATACTTATGGTCCCTCAGGCCATAAGTATAGCACTCTCACTACACCGGGACATTCAAGGCTTTTCTTGCAGGTATTTGTCCAGCAAGATTATACATTCTTCATCTACAAAAAAAATCTAATTGTACATATTAAATAATACAGTGTATTTATAACTCTGAATTTCTTTGAAATAAGTATTGTCTTTAAGGTGATGAAGAAGTCCTATCTAAATAATTATGGCTATACAAGGATATACAATAATACTATTATGGTCATTAAAGATATTCAAATAGTTAGCAAACAAATCAATTTCAAACTACTACATTGACATGCATTGGGACATTTATTAATGCACATTCCATGCATTATATTTTGCAGCTTCCTGTGTTACTGTAATAGAGCCAAGACCTGAAAGTGCACTATGTCCACAAAGTGGCATTACGTTTTACTGTACTACATCAGGTCCTGAACTAAGTTGGAGTATGGGAGAATCTATTATTTACACTTTTGGAGAACACTCAACAAATTTTACAAAAAATCACACAACCTACTCAGTTCTATTGAATGAAATGAATGGAGTAAAAAAATCTGCATTAACATTTTTTCAAGTACCAGATAACACATTTTCATTATCTTGTTTCAATGGCAGCATCTCTTCACGTATCTCTATAATGATTAAAATAGCAAGTAAGTTACTGGTTGAGAATAATGCAGTTTTAATTATTCAATTATTAATATACTTATATGTATTATAGATACACCAAACTCAACCACTAATATGAGAGTTTCTGAGACTACAGAAACACTGACAATTTCATGGGGTTTTGTGGATTCAGCAGATCACTATATAGTGTCTTGTGGGGAATATCGTGTTCGCGTAAAGGAAACTTCAATGACTATGTTAAAAAACATGTGCACAAACAACAGCATTGCTGTATCAGTTGTTAACCATTGTGGCCTTCAAAGTGCTCCAGCAATACACTATCTGGCACAGAGTACTACAGCAACTAATGGTAGGGAATTGTTTTTTCCCTTAAAGATTATTGTATTGTTATTATGTTTAAAAATACAATGCAGATGAGTTAATAAAATATTTAATATGTGCATTATGTAATTTTAAAATTATATTGTAAAAGTATTTTTTCCACTTCTTTCATAGTGTTCTGTTTTATTCATTCCAAAGCATTTTGGTTTTGTACAGTTTAAAACATGAATGACATTTTGTTCCCTAAACATGATCTTACTTCAAAATATATATTTTTTATTTATCTCACTTATTTATTTTATTTATTATTTTCTCTATTAATGTCTCCTAATGATTGTAATAGTTAAATTGTTTATCAGTAAAAGTGTTAATAGATGCAATACTTTTGTTTATATAATAGATCCAGTACCATCTACAACATTTACACAGAATTCAAATTTATTAGCAGAATCTACTGAATGCAACAAATCTTCAGCTGAAATCACTGCAGGAATTGTTTTGATAGTTATTAGTCTTGCGATATTGATAATTACAATACTGTGTGTTATTATTATCCTAATATTAAGAAATAAAGATTTTAAAATAATGGTAAGTTTACACCACTTTTGCTCCCTTATGCGATACTATACTATTATGAACTATACCTTGATACATTGCTATAACTTCTTCATACATATATATATATATATATATCATGCTAGATATTTTAACAATGATATTATTAGGTATGTGACCATGATATAGTATATGATATCACACGCTGCTGCATTGGGCATGCTCATTACTCAATACACCAGTATAGTTCAGAGCAACAGCCCCCAGCTGTGGTAAATAGTAACACCTAGCTGAAGTTAATAGTAACAGCCTAGCTTACTAGATATGAAGATATTTAGCATTTTATTACACTTGTCAGGGAGGTGTAGCAAGATTATTATAATCTCAGACTTTATTTTTACTGTTTTGGGGTTCATAACAAATAACTTAGCCTGCTCTTTATGTAGCTAAGTAAACTTAATACTGTTTGGTTGTTAAAGTATTCTCAATTTGGCAATAAGACAGTGTATTTAATAACCCTCAGCAAGCATGTGTGGAAATTGTATAGTAGAATTTCCTATTGGTAATCAAGAAATTATTATAATAATAATTTCTTGATTACCAATAGGAATTTCTAATATAGCTAGCTTCTCTTATAAAGACAGAATTTACTTCTACAGTTTTCATTGCACGAACTATATTGATGCCAGATTAGAAACAATTTTGTGTAATAGCTTGCTAGAAGGTAGCACTGAGAGTTTCCACCTTTGGTGCTTTTCTATCCTATTTGTTCAAAATAGCAATATATTACTGGGTTAAATGACATTATGCCAACTAATTTTATGCAACTGATATGTGGACATAAAATGATGATACTGATGTAAAATAGTAATTAAGATTTTAGCCTTATAATTATCTTCAAACATCAAATAATTATTTCTTGTGTCCTTGTTTACTTTTCAAGCTGTAGTAATAAAATAAATACATGCAATCACAAATTCATTCTTAGCTGGATCTGATATCTTACTTACCGTAGTTTATTATTCACACTCAAGGAGATATAACAATGTGGAATTATTCATGGATGTAGTAATGTTACTATAACAATGATATTCATATGATATTCATTGTTTCATTGGTAACATTTTAAAAGGGTGCTCACACATCCGGTTACGCGGTACGCCCACACAAATCAATTAACTGTTGCTAAGGAAGGTAACTCCGATTCTATAACTTGCAGGTCCACGCTGCCCGGGGGATCTCTGACCCGTCAACTGACAGCCAACTGATCAAGAATGACTAACACACAAACGGAACTGCAAGAGTTATGAAGCCTCAAAGTCTCAAAAGTAAACGCCACTATTTGGAAACAGAGGAAGACTACGGAAGCT
>WLWI01005423.1_pt1 | contig 10640 bp, 9 predicted proteins | sample 6701501 | NCBI WGS metagenome assembly WLWI01 (sample SAMN12718690, study PRJNA515312) | sponge metagenome | isolation source: marine sponge | host: Mycale hentscheli | place: New Zealand: South Island, Marlborough, Capsize Point | collected 2014-11-01
CCCCCCCCCCCAACCTTGAAGGGTGCCACCCTCAAAGTGATGCTCCTGTGCTAAGCAGATTGACAGTTACATTGTGGTTAATCATTTTCTTGGTCTTGTTGTAACACATCTGTGTCTAGCTATATTATCTTGGCCCGACTACATCTATTGCAGGTAAAGGGTCGGAGAGTAGGGACACTCATAGCAGCCATTCTTCTGTGGTTGTCATGCTCCCTCAATCTCCCCCAACCACACACACACACCTTCCCCTACTCCACAATTGACATGGTTCGGTTTTACAATCAGTAAAATCTGAAAATAAAGTTTACTAATAAGCATAAAAATTGCATTACGTGTGCAGTCAGCATTGTATTGTGGTCCATGTATGAAAGTTCTATATAACTGTGGAGGTGGATATATAAATATGAAGTTGGAAGTGTCGGAGTACGATATGAAGCCAGGAGGTGTCACACCACGATGTTCATGGCATTGCCCTTGCGCTGGCAAATGGGTGAAGAGGCGTGGCCTCCTGCTCTAGCATTGTGTTGGAACCTTATGATGCAAGGGGCATCTCCTGGCTTGAAGTTGGCCTGGATTCTGAGAACACAAACACACACACACACAGACACATTTAATCTACTCCCTCCTGAAAGACAGTGAGAAGATAAAATGTGACTTTTTAAAAATAGCTCATTATATGCTAACAATGAAGCCTTCCTTCAGTGACACTTTAGACCAATCAGATTTAGCCAGACAATACATACAGAGCCTATTTAGTAAAGTGGGAATTTCTAAAAAGAAAACTTCGGTAATCTGCAGAAAAAGTAATTGCCTGACAGTCTCGAATGGAAGATATATGCAAACAACAATACCAATAATTGATTATCGGTGTGGCTAGGTTGCATGATAAAAAACAAACCCAAACATGGCTTGATGTACAGCTAGATGTTAGACAAAATGGCTTCTGCAACCTACTCATGCATGAGTGTTGAGGGTCAAAACAAATTCCTTCATTAATTGAAAAGAACGTTTGCTTTGATAAGTCATTCCTTTCCTAAACTGGTATAATAAATCTACGGAATTTCTGTCAAGATGTCTGTAAGCAGGAGGAAAAGACAGACTACTAAGAAACCATTGGAAAGACTGCATCACTACAATGCAAACATGCCCCCCCCCATTATGGTAGTGATGTCACATCACATCCTAAGCAACTGAGAAACCAAGACCTGCAGGCATTGAAACCACACACGAACAAACCACACACGAACAAACAATTGGTATAATGTAAAAATTCCTAATCCAGAAATTTGGGCAAACAAAAACTTGTTGATGCACCAGTTATTGTTGCCATGGAAATGGCATTCATTCTAAACAATTAAATGGATTCATAAGGAAGCAAAAAAAAAAAAAAACTAGCGAAAAAAAGGCCAGCAAAATATGTGTGTGCTTCCACCCCCACCCCCCAACCCCTTCCAAATGAAAATAAGATACACAGACAGACTATATAATGTATTCATGTACGTGCACACAAACTTACTCATTGGAGAAGACGATCTGAAGTTTCTTCTTGAGGAGTTCATGAATCACAGCGTGCATCTTGGTGATGAGCTCTATCACATTGGGAGTGCGCAGAACAAAGTCTCCCTTCGCATAAGACCGGTCCGCCCCTCTCGCCTGGATACAAACACACACACACACACACAAACATTAGCACTAATTATTATTCACACCATGAAGCTGCACAAACATCACTGCACATGACACATCGAACAAGTGATAATTAAATGGCTGTGTTATTCTAAGACAAGAAGATGGAACTAGAGTTGTACCAGTAGTGCTAATCATGTCTGGAAACCAAAAAAACTCTGTTGAGACCTTTGATGTTTACATTTTAAGACGTTGCTATCCATTCACTGTAGAGTAGCAAACAGAAGCCTGGCCAGTTACAAGTAAGACTAAAGATTCTTATAATTGCCAGCACCCTCTGGTGCCCCACGTATTATGTACCCTTAGCGCGCATGCGCGAGAGGGTTTTAGCAGTTGTCCTGTCTGTCTGTTTGTCTGTCTGTAATGCTCTGATCTTGGAGAATACTGACAATTAACTGCTGATTTAAGTATTGATAGTACGGCACGTAAGTTGCCCATTCAAAAATGTATGGGAAAAATCGCTGCTCAATTGAAATCGCACAGGGAAAGTGAAATAGCGCGTAACTAATTGAAATACCTCGGTAACTAAATGGAAACTAAGTGAAATACCTTGGTAGCTAAGTTAAATAGCACGGGTAAGTGCGCACGCGTGCAGAGTTAACCTTGGAAATGTACAGTTCGAGTAGTTTTTAGTTGGAGACAATGTCATTCTTTACCACAGAAGCTCTACCCGTATTAGACAGAATGTTCTTCAACAGATTAGGAGGAGCCGCAGGTTGAAAACGAAGTTCCAGCAGAAGCTAATTCTGAAATTAGGAGATAGTGAGTGAACGATATAATAAAGCTACAATTGCAAATGACTTTTTAAAAAGCTGGCCTACTATTAGCGAGTGATAGCACGGGTAACCTGTGCTATTAGGGATCAATATCACGGTTACCCGTGCTATTACTCATAAAAATTTACTCAGAACAACGATTTAAGACCTTTCATTCTACTTTTTTTAATTTCGGGCTAATTTTAGAGAGAAGCAAGTAAGCTGCCAGCTCCATGTAAGTTCAAGCTGTGTGTAGATCACGCCCACTATCGTCACGTCACAATCACATGAGCAAATAATTTATTTTTCTTCCTGCTATAGTTATGCTGAAAAGTGAAATTCAGGCTTTTTATGTTGAAAACAATAATATACCGGTGAGATATATATACCAGTGAGAGTCTCTTGCATGTTTTGTAGTTTAATGGTACATTAAAAGGGGTTAACGGAAGAGCCAAGAGTACAAGCAAAAGGGGCGGAGATAGGGGTCAGTGTAGCGGAAGAGGCGGCCCTCTACAGGGGAAGCACATGAGCAGTACAGCACAACGTGGATAGCAATACACGTGAGCTACACAGTGGAAGTCTGAAGCTAAACCCCCCCCCCCCCCCCGCCTAGTCCCTCACATTGCAGCAACTACTGGAAGAATTCAACTCTCCACTGAGGTGACAGCGCACATCCCAGTGTGAAGAGAGCAGGGGCAAGTTAGAGGTGTGAATTAGCAAACCTTGGGTGCTAATTAAGGACACACTGTTCCACATCACGTTCAACATCCAAAATCTGACCACTAGAAATGTGTTATTTAGGTCAAGCTCATTAATATTCATGAGATGTTATTTGCTGGTTATGACTTCAGGCTATTTCACTTTTACTATAGTCATTCATACATGTATGGATCTTGCAGCTATCAGCCACCACAGACAGTATGCATGACAGGGTAAACAATGCCTACAACTACATCCCAGGTGGAAATAGTCATTTTTTCTTCAGCCCCAATTTGTGACATCCCTGCCACCTTCCTGTTCAACCCAGACTATCTGGTAGTAGTAGACAAGGAGTGATATTAGGTGGACGCTGCAGTATGAGGAAGATGTTTCAATGTAACAAATGACTTAGTTGAGCTGAGCTGAAGATACCTTCTATGAGCATGTTGTAGCACTATGTAATGATTGAACATGGCGATAATATTTGATCATTTTTTATAAGGTTTTGGAACATTGCCTTCTTACCAACTCAACATCAAAAATTCTTGAGGTTGTGTCACAACCTGTGAAGGCTTGAACAAAGAGCAGACAGAAATCGTCAGTTGATATTGTACTTTAGTATCTATACCCTCAGGGTCTGAGCAAAAAGAAAGACTGCTGTAGTCTGTTGGTATGTGCAGTAATAAATATATTATCAATATCGTCAGCTGCAACAGCAATGTCGTGTCACAAATCAGAATTAATTTCCTCTAATAGCTGTACTTTTCTGTATGAGGAACAAAACCCATACAATGAGTAGCTATACAAACTTTGAGCAATACAAATGATGTGTCTGCAAGTACATAATACTAATTTGCCGTAGAGAAGGACAGCACATGACATAACTGCTTAAATTATGGCTTGCCCAATACTAGCAATTTTCCTCTTCACAATTTCTTTCCCAACCTTCTTTTACGTATTTTCTCACTGTCACAGGCTTCTAAACAATACAGAATTAAAAAAAATATTTGGTCGCCACCGGGAATCGAACCCAGGATCGCTTGCTTAGAGCGCTTGTGTGTTAAGCCAGTGGTCCTGGGTTCGCGGTTCCTAGTGGCGACCAAATATTTTTAATCTGTATTGTTAAAAAAAAAAAGCCTGTGAAAGTGAGAGAATACATTAACTTTCCTCTTGTCTCATAAACAGGGAATAAAAAATAAAAAAATAAAAAGCACAATGTTGCAAGACTAGTCTAGAGCAGAATCAACTCTTAAGAAATCAAAGCTAGGATATTTATTCACTGGTGTCGGATGAAACATTTCTGTTAATGTCACTCAGAGATGATTTTTTGCTTGGGGGGGGGAGGGGAGGGGTGTGTGTGTGAGAGGAAGCATAACGTCAATCAATAAAATATTATAATATATATAACTTGTACCATGGTACATTCAAACCATCCAATCAGATGTTCAATTCAAGGAGAATATATTTCATACCCGCCTCCTAGGACGTGAATAAGTGAATCATCCAATGAAAAAATAGTTTTTATGTGTCTCCTATAGCCTAGAGCCATGGCACAAGTCAGTTGCACCCCTTCGTTAGGTCAGTATGGGATTTACGCTATCCTCGGACCTTCAGCCCTCGCTGGTGTAAATCCCGCACCAACCTCCATGTCATGGTGTAGCCTACGCATACATTGTGGTGTAACTTATTTATATTTATATTGCTTCTAGCCAGGATGAGTTGTAAAATCAGGTAGAAAGAGCGAAACATTAAATTTCAAAGTTTTAAAATTGCACACAAAGTTACAAAAACACATTGGGATAACAGGATTAATATTTGAAACAATTGAGAAAAGTGCTTAATTAAAATTTTTATAAGAAATAAAACTCCCAGCTTCAATTTCATAATGTGTTGCCCAGTACTTTGAGAAGAAAGGTCACTGCTTTTAGAATTACAACCATGAATTGAACAGTGCAAGTACATCAATATCAAATTTGAAATGAAGTGGCAAGCAATTCTTGGCATTTTGAGGGAGAAGAATAGACATGCTACTCAGTACATTTTCTAGTTTTTCATTGACAGTAAGCTAATCAGAATAATTTAATCATTGCTCTATTTTTATTACGAGTATTGTTATTGATTATGTTAATTTAATTCTTATTTGATAATTAATATTTTCACAATTACTTTTCCTAAAATTCTTGGGGAGGGTTTGGGGTTCAGATTGTTTCTAATATCCAAGGAGTCTGTTATCCAATAGTATAAGTGGTAAAATAAATAAATGTTGTGGAATATAACTATTGACTTGTAAGCTGCCTAGCCATCTAAACCCTTTATGTATACTTTCCCATAAAGGTAATGTTTTATATATCATTTTAAAGCTTATGAACCAAGGTCTCCAGTGGTTTTAATTATGTCTCACTAAATTGAATAAAACAGAAGATAAGGCCAGCAAATGGCATCTCATGAATATTAATGAGCGTATGGACAAATACTACCTAAATAACACATTTCTATTGGTCAGATTTTGGTAGACTTTTAGTGTGTGATGTGGAACAGTTCCAGAATCCATTTTCGTAGCAATTATTTTAGGGTCAAACCTTATAATGACTGGACTATGTGTATGTTATGTGTCTTAGCCTGAAAAACTAATTGTTTAGCTTCTCAGCGACAATTATACACGTGGTAAAACTGCATCAACATAACACACGCACACACACACTATAGTTTGTGTGTTCACCAAACATTTCAGCAAGTTTTCTCCTGTTTACTCAACAAGATACTCTCCCTGAGTAGTGTCTTCTTCAACTGCACCCCAATATCCATAAGAATAACAATAAACTGAACACAACGGAGAAACCCATCAATACATACACCCATCACTACCCCAGGACTCAGTGCACTGTTCCAGATCATTTACAAACAGAACAATACGAAATCACTAATGATTAAATATATAAGAATAGACAACTGCTTCACTTGTATTAATTATAGACAATAGACAACTGCTTCACTTGTATTAATTATATTACATTAACGAGTTAATGAGTAGCATAACAAAAAACAATTCTCTTGCTGCTGCAGTCACATGCACTGGCAGAGCCAGGATGTCTGCGCACTAAGCAGGCACTGTGAGCCGTGCAAACAAAGCTCCTGGAGCCGGGCTAGGAACTCGCAGGAGACAGTCACGTGCACTGGCAGAGCTAAGATGGCTGTGCACTAAGCAGGCACTGTGAGCCGTGCAAGCAAAGCTCCTGGAGCCAGGCTAAGAACTCACAGGAGAACAGGATTTTCCTCACAGCAAGTGGTGTGGGCACCCGAAGTCCCACCTGGACCATTGCTGTTTCATGGGAAAAGGCCAGGTACCCAATCGCAGCTGGGTGGACTGGTAGGGCTGGTGGCAGATGGAAAATCAGATGGAAAAGTGCCCAGAGTTGGGCTTGAACACAGCCACTACACCACACACATAGCCACCACACACACACACACACACATGTATCCTATATTGTGTTAGACATTTAAACACACCACAAACTTCCGCTAAGTCAGCATTTATAACTGTTTTCTCTCTGTCTAAAACATGATACTATGGCAACTATATATATATATATGCCCCAAATTGGAAGGACCAGCTCAGAATGAGCAACATTCACACCTGTCAATGTGCACAGTCTAAACTAGCTAAGCTAGACTCAGTTCATCAACTCAACTTCAGAATAGTCAAGAATCAATCATCAGAACAACTGGTAAAAGAGGTCCCAGGCCTCTAAACCATGTGTCAAAGTGATAGACTGAGCATGCTCAGAAAATATGCACAATAGGAAATGAATGAAATAATAAGTAATTAGGAATGAATAAGCGTGTGTTTGTGTGTTTGTGTGTTTGGTGTAGACCCAAACAGAAGGTGTGAAAGAAGACGAAGCCAGGCACTTAATAGAGTCAAGCTACTTGTTGTAGCTATAGATTAGATCAGAAAGTATTCAACACACACACAGTTAAACCAGAATCAGGAAGTTATACACAGTGATATGAACAAACACTGAAGACTAAACAATAAATGAGAAACTAAAGAATATTTGAACATCGACGATATGATCATGCGCGTAATGAAATGCGTGTGGTGAGAATATCCATGGTAACAATGTCCATAGATTCATGTATTTGTTTGCTTTAAGATATTCTTTAACTAAGTTAACACACAATATTTTCACATGCACACTATTCACGAGACTACCTACATCATCTTCTCTTCGTGACTTGACTTACTGAACAATGGATTTTCAAGTAAATACACTAGTGTTGCACAGTGAGTATAGCTAGACATACTGCACATTAACTCAGTGAGTATAGCTAGACATACTGCACATTAACTCAGTATAGCTAGACATACTGCACATTAACTCAGTCAGTATAGCTAGACATACTGCACATTAACTCAGTATAGCTAGACATACTGCACATTAACTCAGTCAGTATAGCTAGACATACTGCACATTAACTCAGTGGGTATAGCTAGACATACTGCACATTAACTCAGTGAGTATAGCTAGACATGCTGCACATTAACTCAGTATAGCTAGACATACTGCACATTAACTCAGTCAGTATAGCTAGACATACTGCACATTAACTCAGTGGGTATAGCTAGACATACTGCACATTAACTCAGTGAGCATAGCTAGACATGCTGCACATTAACTCAGTATAGCTAGACATACTGCACATTAACTCAGTGGGTATAGCTAGACATACTGCACATTAACTCAGTGGGTATAGCTAGACATACTGCACATTAACTCAGTATAGCTAGACATACTGCACATTAACTCAGTGGGTATAGCTAGACATACTGCACATTAACTCAGTATAGCTAGACATACTGCACATTAACTCAGTATAGCTAGACATACTGCACATTAACTCAGTATAGCTAGACATACTGCCATAGGTGCCAAGTTTCTGAAATGAAAAATAGGGACATAGTATAGTACACGGCCTTACCACACCCATTTTGACCACACCTATTGATTAATGCATACTATTATAATTATAATGAGGCTAATGGTTGGCTGAGTGAAATATGAATAGTAAGAATGGATGACAGATTATTTGGTGGTAGCAAGAGTTGTGGCTTTTTTACAAGACTTAAGTAAATCTTCTGAAAGTTCAGAATCAAAGCAACAATTGTGGCTATTAAGTTGAACTGACATCAGATCTATTATAGTTGATTGTTTTAAACTTGATCGTTGATCAGTATGCATTTTTCATAGAATGGAAAATCCTCGCTCTGAATTTGCATTGGATGCTGGAATAGACAGGAGTCCCATGACAATCTTGCACAAAGCAGGAAACCTGGGCTGTCCATCAAGACGAACTATTTTTCCCACTTCCCACCAATATTTCCCAATACGTATTTTTTTGGTTTTATCAGCTGCTGTGTACTCTTGAGGAGTAGGAGGATCTGCAGGGGAGAGCGTGTAATCCAAAAATTCCTCTCTCAGTTGGTCAAGGGATACAAAAATACCCAAATCTTGAAGAAGGTTATCACCAAAAGGAAATTTTTTAATCATCTTTTTTATTGTATTAATATAAAATCCTCTAACAGCTACAAAAAACGGTTTCATGTCATTCTCTTCTTCTGAAGCAGCAACAGACGCCCACGTACTGGTGCCTATCCTCAAATTCTCCTTGTCAAGCTGATCACCTTCTACAAAACACAATTTCTTAAGATCTTCTCCTACCTTCTTGATCGAATCTGTATTGAGTAAATTTGCTGCATACAGCTTTACTAGTCTAGTCATTTCTGAGTAGAGTAGACAAGTTGTGTTTTCATTCGACTTTTGAAAAACACGGTTAAACCTATCCATATGAGGAAGGATGAAAGAAAGAAAGTGAAGGATTGGCTTAGTTAATGGATTTTCAAGCCTACTTATGATGCTTTGTACTTCATCAGTTGGATCATCACATGAAAGAAAGTATGATTTTAGCCCATCATACTGTGAAATGTACCGCCCAACACAGCGAAGAAGGACTGAGCCGTCGTGTAGTGCAGTGCTTTAATATTTCTTCAGGCTCCGATGTGAAAAGTGAGCACCAGATGTCATTAAATTCCTGTTTCCTTTTGCTGCTATGCTTAAACCGATAAAACACATTGATGAAAAGCTGGTCGATGTCAACAGGAAATGACTTCATTCCAGCCTTTATAGTGAGATCAGCAAGATGACAAATACAACCAGCATCATACAATAATCTATTTTCAGATTTTATAAGTTTTTGAACTCCTGACCTAGCCCCTTTCATGACGTTAGTTGTGTCAGACATGAAAGCTATGGCTTTGGAAAAATCAAGACCAAATTTTTCCAATGATGCCTTTAAAGCCTCATAAAGGTTTTTTGCTGTACCAATATTGACCACTGGCATATCAAGAAACCGAGTACAGACGTCACCACCTTCCTCACAAGTATGATGCAAGACTTGTCCGTGCTGGCATTAGACTCGTCGATCATAATAGAAAATGGATACAAACTCATGTCATCTACTAACTTCTTTCTAAAGTGTGGTGCAAGAGCATTTGTAACCAAAGCAGCACATTTGGTACGACCACAAGAGAAGCTCTTAGCAATTTCAGAATTGCTAAACATTTTGCCAAACAGTTTTGCAGCATACGCACTACTTAAAACAGAAAGATTATGTTTAGCAACAAAAAGTGCCCAGCGAGCCTCTGCCCTGATAGTGTAACCCCTGATAGTGTAACCCCTGATAGTGTAACCCCTGATAGTGTAACCCCTGATAGTGTAACCCCTGATAGTGTAACCCCTGATAGTGTAACACCTGATAGTGTAACCCCTGATAGTGTAACCCCTGATAGTGTAACACCTGATAGTGTAACCCCTGATAGTGTAACCCCTGATAGTGTAACCCCTGATAGTGTAACCCCTGATAGTGTAACCCCTGATAGTGTAACCCCTAATAGTGTAACCCCTAATAGTGTAACCCCTAATAGTGTAACCCCTAATAGTGTCTCACTCGCTTCGCTCGCTCGCCAATAATGTATACTAAAAGAATTTGAAGCCAACTAATTGTTAAAATCTTGCCAAAATATGTTTCTTACATGTATGTATGCATGCATGCATGTATGTGTGTGTATGTATGTATATGTGTATGTATGTATGTGTGTATGTATGTATGTATGTGTGTATGTATGTTTGTATGTATGTATGTATGCATGTATGTATGTGTGTATGTATGTATGTGTGTGTGTATGTCCTATGGACCATGCATACATTCTTGCCCTTGCATAATGGTATATGTACCAATTAACACACCCCCTCAAGTTGTGGTTACTAAGTTGCAGTAAACAATTGTAACAACAGCTCAGCTACAACCTCTCTCTCTAACTAGTGGTGTGCTTGAGCACAAATGGCGAGCGAGCCTAAAGACTATACTATTTTTATTGACTTCTAACACTGAAGCTACTGAAAATAAGGTCAAGTTTTTAAATTTAGCATACAGGGTAAAGGG
>WLWI01005427.1_pt1 | contig 10635 bp, 7 predicted proteins | sample 6701501 | NCBI WGS metagenome assembly WLWI01 (sample SAMN12718690, study PRJNA515312) | sponge metagenome | isolation source: marine sponge | host: Mycale hentscheli | place: New Zealand: South Island, Marlborough, Capsize Point | collected 2014-11-01
TAAAAATGCCAAACCAGCAGTTCTGTCTGTGCTATCAGGGTACTGTGATAATTACGTTCCATCTGTCCTGAGTTCAGACCTGCCTCCTGTACTCACTGATCTTTATAAGCCTTGCAATTTAAGTTTAAGCTACTTTGAGCTGCTAAAACTTTCTAATGAAACTGTTCTGACTATAACTGATGAGCAAATTAAAGCAGTTGAAATGAAAACAAGAGACCAGTCAAACAGCAGACTTTGGTTTAGAATGAGAGCAGTAAGGATAACAGCATCCAAGTTCAAGGCAGTTTGTTGTACAGATTTGTCTAGCCCTTCTCTTAGTATAATTTTGAGTATATGTCACCCTAATACAATGTGCTTTAGAACAGCTGCAACATCATGAGGGTGCCAGCACGAGAAAGATGCCCTTGAGCAGTATCAGAAAACTTCACTCCATGATAAAGCCAATGTCTATCCCTCTGTTTTTTTTTATTAGTAGTGATTATCCATATTTTGGTCCTTTCCGGCCACACAATCAAAAATTTCAAACGTATATATAGCATCTGTATTACATCAGAAAATACTCTAGAAGCAGTGGAAGGGTGGATGCCAAAGTGGTAGCTTAGCTCAACTCCTGAGCTTGCAAGCCGCAAACGCATCAAGGTAATTATTAATTGTTGGAATGGTGTAAGTGATGGATGACCCACAAGGTTAGGTTTAACAAACAGGAATAGTTTTTCTAATACCTCCCAATTAGTTAACCCAATAAAAAAGCGAACTTTGTCATCATTGTTTCTAAAATCATTTTCATCAAATGCTGCATGGTTAGATTTATTTTGCACCTTATCTACTTCTTTTTCCGCACATTTTAACAGCAATTCATGGTGCTTTGCCTTCAATTTTTCAAACTCTTTCTTCATCTTCTCATGTTCCTCCTTTGACACAATGTCACACGACTGTATTTCTGTCTGACTACACACTGACACTGTTTCAGGTTCCTCTTGTCTTGGTTCTGGCTGTATGTATTAAAAATGTGAAAATATAAGCATAAGAGTTGTACATACCACAAATGTTATCAGAATAATGTGCATCAAATCAACAACAACAACAAAAACTTCAATTACCTACCTCTGATAGAGAAAGTAGAGCATCACAAGCATACAGACGTCTCCTTTTCTCTTTCCTCTGAACAACTCTTTGATATCTGCTCACCGACTCCATAGAATCATCCTTTGGAGCCCCCCCCCCAAGATGAAGGGAAGGTGCCCAATCAGGGTTAGTTTCATCATACAAGGGGCTAGGTTTGCCTAGAGAGAAAACCAGATTTTTACTAATGACTAAGAGTGTACTCAGTGCTTACCTCCAACAAAATGTTTAGAGCAAACACGGGTATGCTCACTCGGTTTGAAGTTAGCCCTGTTAATTCTAGCCATCCACAAATCTCTACGCTTTGTACTCAATTCCAACGTGCGCTCCCCCTGGTGAGTCACTTCGGCTGGCAGTCTATAGAAACTAACTCCTTTGTCTCTACCAGATCGACTGCCACAGCCCACAATAGCACAGAAATTCACCATCTCTTCAATTGTCAATGCGATGGCTAATAATTAGAGTTCCTTGCGCTTGTCCTTCTAGATGGCCGACAGGAAATTATGACGTTAATGATGACGTAACTCGCAATGGGATAGGGGCTTGTGCCGTTGAGAGGGTTAATGGTGCTCTACATTTATGCATGTGCCTCTTGAATTCTTTACTATTTTAAGTGAGCGTTTAATATTCCAGTCGCAAATTTAGGGCATTATTTAAAATGGTGAGTCTAGTACAATTTCAAGTTATAAATATTTTTATAATTTAATATAATTAATTTATTATTATTATTTATTATTATTAATTATTAATTATTATTATTATTATTATTATTATTATTTATTGTTTTATTTGCTATCTATAGCAAGCTTCTTCGTGCTTTCTCTAAAAAAAGTAATGGAAATATGATTTAGGTGAAGTGTATGTGATGTGCCGCATTAAAAGGTCTCTATCACGAAAGTCATTTAAAAGTTTCCACATATATTCCCACACTAGCACTCACAAGAGTTAGTGGGTGAGTTCCATGGAGCGGAAAAGCTAAAGGAACAAAATAGCTAACATCTGCTACTGGTATTCACTGGTACCTATAATGATCCCGTGGCTCTCCTAAAGCAACCCAACAGTATCTGATCATGTAGAAAAGGTACAGGTCAGAGAAGCAATGACTGGCTTGTTTTGCTTTTTCCCATTGATTTTTACTCACTGCTAACTATGTCTAAATGATCACATTCCAGCAAATAGACAATGTGTGCAATATTTATTGTCCTGTTATTTCTAAATAATGCACATTTAACTGTAGTTGACTTATGTATTAACTCTTCAATGGCCATAGTGTGTTGTTTTTTTCGCTACAGACTTTTATGGCTCCAAATATGTCGAAAATAAGCTGTACAGAGTTTGTACTCTTGAATTTTATTGGTGTTGGTTACTCCCACCACACCTGTTAAAAACTTTATACCAGGCTATTCTTTATAATTGTAAAGTTAAGTTCCGGTTTCAATGAGGGTCCACTGTACTTGAATTTCTAGAGTGTTATCCTTCAGTGCGCAAGCACTTGAATGTTTCAATACTGTTCTGTTTTGTCAATCTGTCTCTCAATGGTAAATTGTGCAGCCTCCTAGCATTAACAGGATATATATCACCTTAGTGAGGGAATATTAGCAGATATTTGGCTAATCTTGGAATAAATTCCTTACCAAGATTTTTTTTTACCAAAGTGTTTACTAAAGTGTCCACTAACACATATCAAATTATTTAAATTCAATTACCCTAGGGGAACCCAGGGCAGCTGCTGGAAGTTGGGTCCCTGAAACCATATATGGAAAACAAATTTTAATACCCAAATTCTTCCTCAAGAGTGTCAAACTAAGGATTTTCATGATTCTGAATCTGTTGCAAGAACTTACTTTGCATCAGAAACACTCTGCAGTTGAAAAACGTCACACCCACTTTCCCGCTATAGACAAACCCTTTAATTTGTGAAAGCAAAATGCTTACGTACAGTGTCAGGGATCTAGCTCACCTACTCCATATAGCAAGATTACTTTTTAACATCCTGATTCCTGCATGAGCATGCAGAGATCAAAGGTATGTGGTCTGTGCAAGCTGGTGCATGCATACATTATGAACATCATATGCTGATTCTGCTGAATCATTCTAGAACTTCAGGCTGCTCTTTGCTGTGTAGTAGAGTATGTCTAGCTTAGAAATTTAGCTCAATCTCTCACAATTATAGACATGGACAATATTCCTGCACCTCTGCTAAACTGCTTCATCTGAAGACAAGCTTGCTGAAGACAGCAAGGGGTCGCAAGGATGACTGGGGCCTTGAAGTCATTGGCCGCTTGGAAGGCATCAATGACCTAGTAGCAGAGGAAATACTGTATCATTTGTGCTGCAATGTAAATTTTGAGACAGGTGGTCATTACTCCAAGACTAAAAATGTAAGTGATCTATTCAGAGTTGAGATTCATTGAGTGTAGGAACTTTTATCTGCAGGTAGGAAGGAAAGCTGATCAGGAGCGAGCAACTGTTTTCTGTGACCTCTGTGAATGGTTAGACTCAGAACTTGAGCATGGGATTATGACGCTTGACCAAGTTCACGAAAAACTGAAGCAGTTTGATCAATCACCAGATCAAAGCCTTGCATACTCAAAGAAGTGGCTAAAGAATAAGCTCCAAGAGAAATACCAAGACACACTTTATTTTATGTCACAGAAGAGGAGAGAAGATGTGCTGTGTTTCAGAGATAAGACAAGCAACATTCTGCGAGAGCATTATGCTAACATTCAGTTTGGAGATGAGAGGACACAGATAATAAAGACTGCATTAAAATTCATTTGCAATGACATAGCCACTATTGATCTAGATCCTAAGTCCTACCCCACTGCTCACAGTATGACTGATATCCCTAGTCAGCTGGCACTTGTTCCTGAGAGCCTTTAGATGTTGTTGAGACCAATAGTGAAGACAGATGAACGAGTAGCCACTTGGGGGCAGAACTTCATTAAGGCCTATCGGACTCGGTCAGGGGTATTGCCATACCATATGGGGCTTGCCATACAACTGGATCATAGATTTGGGTTAAAGTGGTTGATCAACAGTTTCATCAGTTGGGATACACTGAGTCTTACTCCGAGATACAAAGGTACAAATACTGCTTCCTCAATGATAAGAAACGAGTTGGAATCACTGACGATTTTGGCATTCTTGGCACAATTGATGAAGAAACTGATGAGCAGATGGATGATGAGGTTGAGGTTGATTATCAGTTGCTACAACAGCTGATGAAAATGAAGAACGGAGTGATGATAAGGTGGTGTCCATGGAGATTGGGGATGCAAACTCAGTCACTCAGTTTGTTGGAGACAATATGGATTTAAACCTTGTTTCTATATACGGGAACAGTCCCTTTCATACAATGGGCTTGATTAGAGTCATCTCTCCTGCACCACCTTCAGTAGATGATAGAGCTATCATCAGAGTGAAGTTGAAGGCACATTGAGAACCTTGGTGGTAGCTTGTGAGTCACTGATGGTGAAAATTGTTTATCCAGTTCTAAATTTGGCAATACAACGAGCAAATTTATGGTTTATCACAATTATTGTTATACAGCAAAATTAATAAAGCAGCAACATAAAAATTGTGAAAGTGGACAAGTCGAATAATTAGGTGATGAAACCCTGATAGTGTCATGTTAATTTGGCCAACACCATGACTAAATGGACCTATTTAATTGAAAAATATTTCTAACGGATCTTGGCCCTGTTCACTACACCTGCAAAACCAACATGGCCATATGTCATAAAGTAAGAACAAAAACGAAATATTAGCTAGAAGTAATATAAAATAATATTTGCAAATAGAATATTGGTCCTATATGGAAGGTATTATGCCTCATGAGAATGGGGATAGAAGTGCCAACACAAGCTGTAGCTGCCATCCTAAAGGAGCAACATCATTGGACTGACCAAGTTCGAAGGTCAAGTGCCGATCACCTTCAAAAGAGGTTCATATTTATTTAATCTACAAATGAGTCATGATATAAAGAAACCCTGTGAAAATTATAAAAATGCTTAAATTAGTGCACACCCTGTATTAAAAAATCGTCGTATTCAGAGAAAGGAATGTAATTTTTATGGGGGAGTACATACGGGGACACCGTTTCCCTCCTATTTTTCCCCGTTCACCCTCATGCACTGTTATAAAATATGCAATTTATGTAGAAACTTACAAAAGAAGAGTCGTTATGAGAAGGAGAAAGGAGTAATGGGGACACTTCGAGGTGTTGGATGTGTGACTGGAGAAAAACGCAGGAGATGGGAAAAGAGAAGCTGATGGTCCAGAAACATCACCCACTGCTAGTGCTTTAGATGCTGACCCTGTAGTTGAGCTTTTGCACTCTGAAGAGGATTAGGATGATGAATCTAGTAGTGCAATGAGCGAGTCCCATCCTCTTTTGATATTGTACGATTGCGACAGGGCTCAGCATCTACACCGACCACATCACTGATTTGGGTGCTAAAGTGATCCAACCTCCCCTTCCCGTTCCTAATCCAACATTTTCATCTTTGGTTAGAACTGGTTGAAACATATCGACTACAGGTATATTAAAAAAAAAAGACAGATTATAACAAGTTGTAATTATAGATTGATAAAAATAGTTTCCAGGGTAGTGGGTATCACTTCCAACCTCTTGAGGGGTGAAAGGCCACTTTCAGTTGTACTGCCACTGTTTATAGAGTGGATCACAAGCAACATTAGATTTGTATGTGAAAAAACAGGAATCCCTCGCTATCCAGGTATTATTGGTGGGCGATACCGGATTTATGTTTTCGATATCGATACCAAGTACTTTCGAACCTGGTATCGGCGGTATCGATACCTATATCGATACCACGCCGGCGCACTAATTAATTAAATTATTTTTTGAATTTAGATGAATTGTCAAAAAAAATGATTTGGAAGAGTATTACATGTAGCAAAGCAACTACTACGATGAAAAAGTTCGCTATTTTGATTTAGAAAGAGCATCATGTGGTGTGATTTTGCTTCTTCGCTCTGAAATGAGGGACAAATCATTTATCATTTATTTCTATTCAGCTCTGGAAGGAACCGCTAGAGAGATTAACCACATTAAATTAACCACCTTTACCAAGTGTTAATGTTGGCCACAAATAGATATTGGCAAAGGTCGATATTCTGTCTGGGCAGGGCTAATAGTAATATTTGGTATCGAAGTCTGTTCGATACCACTCTGGTATCGATACCGGACACTTTCCTCAGGAAGTATCGAAGTATCGATACCAACTACTCGGTATTGCCCACCACTACCAGGTATACCAAAGCTAACCTAACATTTTTTTATTATTACCCATTCGTGCATATTAGTTTTAGTAACTCATAATGGATCTGCCTTTGACTTTCCAATTCTCTGTGCGGAATTTGAAAGGCGCAGTGAATTGGCAGCTCTGAATTTCCCATGCAACATCCACTTTAGTGATACTCTGCCATTATTGAGGAAGGTAAACAAAAATTTACATGACTTTTCAGGGTCTACATTTGACTTTATTTAGATGAAAAAAGATGGGGTGCAGATTTTGCAGAAGGCGTCACTTGGCATGGAGAAACTTCACCAGAAAATTGTTGGAGTTAACATTGAAAGTATAGAATACTATTTAGCAAGTAGTGTATATAGTATAAAATGCATTAAATTTACGTTAGAGGCACACAGGGCTCTTCCAGATGTACTAGCACTTGAGCGGATCCTGCTTCATCCATCTCTAACAGGATGTCTAGACAAACTTCACATTCAGTTGCCTAGCATGCAAATGAAGAAGTGGTTAGCTCAGAAGACCCTGTATACCAATGCAGCACTACTCACCAGATCCCTTGGAAAGCCCAGCATCACACCAAGACAAGCCAAGAAGTTAGTCACTTATTGGAAGCACACGGTTGCCAATCAAGTAATAGAGTTTGATAACATACCCTTCAGTTTAGGAGAGAGGCGCACTCTTCATTGCCAGCATAAAACTCATTATTACAAGCCAAAGCCTCACACCAGTGATAGAGTTTGCAAGGGACAAGAAAAAAGGGATGTTTAGCCCACATTGAGATAGTCGAGTTCAACCTTTATCCCCAAATAGTGTCAAATCAACAGTGCTTCCTGAAATGTCTCTAAAGAAGGTACGAAATATTCGAGAAAATAGCCTGAAAGCTATTAAGTAACATCTAGCTCAAATGAGGTACCAGAAGTAATACGAAAGTATTAAGTATCATCCCACCAAGGGGGTAATGGGATTGTCTCAATGCATTCACCCTGAACTCATAGCAAAAGTTCAGAATATGTTTCAATTGGAACTATCGAACCAGTTGAGATACAGCGGCTCCTAAGACATCATGTAAACAATTACATGTGTACTGGAAATTTACCCAAATCCTAGTGACAGAGCATACTACCCTAGTCTAATAGATGTAAAAAACCATGTAGCTAGGGCAAAAGAAGCATTACAGCTTTCAATAATTGACCAAGAAAATGCTGAAAAAATTATACAGCAACACTCAGGCCAATAGTACTTCAACATCAGTATCAGATGCAGAAGCTATGACCAAACATTGTTATGGGTCCACCAAGAACCATGGCAACAAAAATTGATGGTATCGTATGGTAATACCATGAGTCTAATGGATGCTACCTACCAAACCACACGTTACGATCTGCCATTGTTTTTTATTTGTGTACGTACAAATACTGGATATAGAAGAAGCTCTGAAGTTTTAATATCCTGGAATCCAGAATGGAACCCCAACTATTTTATGACAGACTTTTCTGACGCTGAAATTTTAGCTCTTGAGACATGTTATACCTGTGTGATTTCCATCGCGAACAGGCTTGGGAAAGGTGGGTTAAAGATGGATCACATGGATTGAACTCGGCTGAACAAGACTGGCTCCTCAACCAACTTCGTGCATGGGCTCCATTAGCAAATCCAGAGGAAAGTCTACCTTCTGATCACCATAACCAGGAGGATGTTGCTACACTGCAGTCATCAGATCTGTGGGAATCAACAAGTCTCCACATGGCTGATGAATACATGGTTAAGTATGCCAAAGGTGAGGGAGGCTTAATTACATGGTTGTTCATGAATAATAGGTAAATCTTAATACGGTACAGTGATGCATACAGAGGGAGGGGGCACCCTGGGATTCTACCCCCCCCCCTTAAGCAAAATTCAAAGTTTTGCCCCCCTCAGCACATTTCTTTTTCTCCAATAATAATGATAACTAGGTGGTGTGCTCAAAAAGCACAAATTGCGAGCGAGATTACAAAGTGACTTGACGGGACTTCGGTAAACGTATTAGACATAGACATTGAGGAGAAACATTTTAGCTACCTACTTTACATAATTAGAGGTGCAGGCGTAAAAAGGGGTCCTACGTACCTACCTACGTAACATAAAAAATAATAAATATCAAAATCTCAATGAGAAGGTGTGGTCAAGAAGATCTCTAGGTTCACACTTGTTACTATTGGATTTATAGAGTTTAGATAATTGATTCATTCGGATAACCAAAGTTAGGATTGCTACCAAACTGAGAACTGAGCTAAGAGAGAACTAAATAAAATGGTAGACCGAATTCTAGAACAACAACAAGCTATCAGTGCTACTTTAGCAGAAGAAAGGAAATATTGGAATAAAATGCCAACCGATACTGAGTTTACTACCTTAGAAACACTTTCTGATGTTCTGAAACCATTGCATGTATTAACTGATGCACTTGCTGGAGAAAAACAAGTAACTGCATCAGCACTTATTCCTATATTGAAGCATGCTAAGGACAGCTTGAGCCCTGGTAGTGGTGACAGTTCCTTAAGAAGTGAATTAAAATCGAAAATCTTATCTGATTTGCAAGGCAGATACAGTGATAGCACAGGACTCGCAGTTCTTTCAATGGCAAGTTTTTTGGATCCAAGATTCAAAAATAGGCACCTAGAAAAATAAAGAAGAAATAAATTCAAGAATAATAGATGAATGCATGAGATCAATGGCTTGTAATGCTGGAACCACAGAATCGTCACCTGAAGCTGTCGGTACATCACCCCCACCTAAAAAAAAATTAAAAGGATTAGCAGCAGTACTGTCAGATATTGAAGAACAGCCTAATCATGAGAGTGATTTACTTTCTCCACGTGATAAGTTAAATATTGAAATATCTTCTTACCTCGATATGTCTTCTATAGAAATGGATACAGATCCATTAGATTGGTGGAAAGTAGAACATTCACGTTTTCCTCATTTGGCACAACTTGCAAGAAAATATCTCTGTGTTTGTGGAACAAGTGTTCCTTCTGAAAGAATGTTCAGCCTGGCAGTTCACATAACGAATGGTCGCAGCCGCCTGCTGCCAGAAAATGTAAACAAACTAGTGTTCCTGGCAAGGAATAAGTGATTCAATTTTTCCAATTCATTTTATAATAATCGCTATTTTTGTTTGGTATTTAACCATTTACTTTCTGATCTGAAAAATCATTTCATCAATGTTGTACTGTTACTTATTTGAATAATTAATTTAATGATTAAAAAAAATTGTTTAACTTTTTGGCAATAATCTGGTTAATTTAGATATTCAGAAATGGGAATAATTGTTGCTTATAAATTGAAAATCGCCCAATACTATTAGAAAGCCCTAAAAGCCCTATATTTTGGTATATAAACTTTGAAATTTTTAGCTACTGTTCAGGACCTAGATCCAGAACAGATGTCAAAGCCCAAAGTCCAGCGCCGGAAACGCAAGTCAAAGAGGAAGCCAAATCCACGCAGGAGTTAGAACTTTTTCTGAACAATTTTAGTTAGTGACCCTTTACCCACAATCAAATTATAACATTATTCATAGTTCATCGCACCCACTCATTATATCATCATGCTCACCATTATTGGCGAGCGAGCGTAGCGAGTGAGACACTTACAGGGGTAAAACACCCGGTTCAGGAACTTTTTCCACTTCGGTTAGTGAAAATATTACGGAACTCGCACAGTTTTTAAGTGCTTGAAACTTGGAACTACACGCTTTTTTTTTTTACGCGTTTGCAGACTAGTGGGTGAGAGGGAGCTACTAGTCTATGCGCATGCGTCTCTCAAAGTCGCGTGGGTGGCTTTTCGAGTGGCCTTGGAGTGAGAAGCCATTTTAGTGAGCTTGTGGAGACTTAAGAAGCCGTAGAAGCTAGAAAGTTGCAAACTGGGAATGGGAGATGACACTGAAGAAATGGAGGTTGATGTCCCTGAGCAAGTTGGAGAATCACATCCTGTTCAGAAAAGGTTCTTTAAAGCCCAGGTCAGATATATGAAGGAATACTGTTTAGTGAATAGTTTTGTGTTTGCAATATTCTTAGTGATCCTGAGTGACTTGGTTGTCTTAATACAATGGTCATATCTGGATTAATATAATGTACATGCATACTAGAATGTATAATCTAACTACTAACTGCTACACAAAGGAAATAAAGGGTGCAATACAACATGTTCACAGCATTTCAATTCTAACAAGCTTGCTGTATAAAAGTGTGACAACACATTA
>WLWI01005429.1_pt1 | contig 10632 bp, 9 predicted proteins | sample 6701501 | NCBI WGS metagenome assembly WLWI01 (sample SAMN12718690, study PRJNA515312) | sponge metagenome | isolation source: marine sponge | host: Mycale hentscheli | place: New Zealand: South Island, Marlborough, Capsize Point | collected 2014-11-01
CTGGACCCACTGGACACTTATCCTGGACCCACTGGACACTTATCCTGGACCCACTGGACACTTATCCTGAACCTTTTCTGGGACCATGGCCGAAGACAGCGTTGTTAGTCTTGGACTTCCCACCTTCTGGAATACACAACCAGAAGTATGGTTTGAGCAAGCTCACGCGACTCAGCCAGTCTCACTCGACTCAGCCAGTCTCACTCGACTCGGCAGTCTCACTCGACTCGGCAGTCTCACTCGACTCAGTCACTCGACTCAGCCAGTCTCACTCGACTCAGCCAGTCTCACTCGACTCACTCGACTCAGGCAGTCTCACTCGACTCGGCCAGTCTCACTCGACTCGGCAGTCTCACTCGACCCGGCGATCTCCCGTGGCCCGGCAGTCACCCGCGGACCAGCAGTTTTCCGCGGTCCGGCAGACTCCCACGGTCGGCGCTCGTGCTCGACTCGTTGGTCGGTCGGCAGTTCTGGAGGGGAGCTCTGTGGCGGACTCGGAGATGACAAGCTGACGAACACACAATTCACTCAGCCACTCGTCATTCCAGCATAGCCATAACATACAACACAACATTCCGAACTATCCATTAGTAGAGCCGAACTATCCATTAGTAGAGTCACACACACAATATATAACTCATTCACGTAAGTAGTAGAGAGTCTTGCCAGTATCAAAGTTAAAGATAAGAACCGCCACATTAGTTAGTAGTAGACTAGTTTAGTAGTAAATAAGCATACACACCACTACTCTAACGTATTAACTTGTTCTTTGTAATTGAATTAATTTTATTGAACTACTTCAGTTTCACTTCCCAGTTCACTCTCCAGAAATACTACATCCCATATAATGATCGTAGTTGACCACACCCACTTCTATGATTCTGCTACAGCTTCAGTTACCTCAAAGTCTCATTGATGGGTCTGGTCTCTATGGTTTCCAAGGGAATAAAAGTACAAGGTTCAGAATGCTATACACAACAACAATAACAACAACAACAAATAAATAAAAAAGTATATAAACTTTATAAGGAGATAGTGAGTGAACAATACAGTGTAGCTATAATTGCAAAAGACTTTTAAAAAACTGGCCTATTATTAGCGAGTGATAGCATGGGTAACCTGTGCTATTTACTCATACATATATGTGACCGTCTACGGGAAAACCGGGCACAACGCGGCGTGCGTAAATATCGAGAAAAGATCGATCGATTTCTTAAAAATGTATTGTTTTAATCCGACAGAAGGGAACGGTTAGGTCTATTATAGTGGGAACGACTTAAGCTACGACGATAAAACTTGGAGAGCTCAATATCTGGACGCCGACAACTCTGTAAGTGCCAAAAAAAATTTTTCGAAGGGTGCCGCGTTGTGCCTGGTTTTCCTGCAGACGGTCACATATATAACTCCACTCCCTTGTTAAACAAGACAATATCCCTCTAGCCAACGCAGCCACAAGTAACCCCTTACCTGTTCCTTTATGTATTGAATACAGTCCTTGGCTGTCTTCTCATTGTCCACAACAATAGCGTCCATGTTCCTGCCCATCACCTTGGTCAATGCCAAACTATACCTATGAAATAAAGGGGGAAATACAACCCATGTGTCTAACTATCTGAACTACACAATCCCAGCCTATACTGACAGGCACTCCCATAATGAAAAACTACTGTACCCATATAGAGGGCTACATTTCTTATTCTTGAAGACACTCTCTTATGAACATTATCTCACTTCCACTATCCCTCTCTCTCTCTCTCTCTTTTACACTTATGTTCAATTAGCTTCCTTCCTAGGAAACAAAAAAAAAACAACCAGTAATTTAAAATTAATTTTTTTACAGTCGTCTTCCCTCCATCCCCCCCTCCCCCCCAACAAAAAAACATCCTGTATGAAACAATACATGCCTATACACACTGCAATACCACTAATTCCCTGCCTATAGACATCAATTTTGCACAGTGCTGACCAATAATACATTGCTACACTAAAAAGTAGAATGAATTCATAATTTCACGGGCTCAAGACTGCTCATCTATAGCTATGCACGCTTAATTCCCACCAATACATCAGACTCCTACGAGAATTCAGTACTGTACCATATCAGACACCAACAAATACAACTTGACTCACTTGCGCTGGGTGGGTTCACAGAGGTCAATGAGCCGACCGTACTAAAACAAAACAAACACATACAAGCACACACACACACACACTTGAAGACACACTCGGAAGTAGAGAGATCCCCACAGTTGTTGAACGTACCACATTGGTGTGGAGTCTCTTTAGATTCTCTAGAATCTCAGCTTTCCTGGCCTGCCTGGAATTCTCATTCCTGTCAAACTAATACACACACACACACACACACACACACACACAAACATAAACAATGATAATTAATTACATCTGAAATTAATGCTTAAATCATTAAAAATTAAAAATAAATAAATAAAGAGAGGCAGTGAATGCAGTTACAAATATCAAATGTTGGTCCCCAGCAATCCCCCAGTCCTTCAGCTTACATACCTTGGCATCTCCAAGCTTCAGAGTAATGGCGTTCATCTTGTCATTGATCTCACTGTACCGATAGTCCGCTTGGCTAGATAAACACAAACAAAACAAGTCGCAGAAAAAATTGGTTATAGACTAATTTACTTTAGGAGGCAAAGGTAAAACTTATTAGTAGACGTGTCCTCAAATGAAAGGTAAAGTGTCATCAAATAAAAGGTAAAGTGTCATCAAATGAAAGGTAAAGTTCTTAAATTTTCTGGACGCAGCATAAGAGAACAATGAACACAACAAGTGTGTATCACTTCATAATTTTTTTCTCAGCCTTCTTTTACTCATTAGATGTATTCTCTCTCTTTCACAGGCTTTTTTTTAACAATACAGTAGACCCTCTAATGAGTATGAGAAAGAGAGAGAATACATCTAATTAGTGTGTAGCACACGTGCCACTGGCACACAGAATGAGAGCAAATATGAGTCCAACACACGAGTGATATTTTTGTAAGGGAACCCGGGGTTGTAGATTGGGAAAACATAAAAATCTTATTGGGGTGTTATAAACAACAAAAAAAAGTCTGACCACAGTTTAAAAAAAAAAAAGTAAGATGTAATCAAGGTCTGTTGGCCCTGATCATAAGTTTTTAACTACCATAACACCATACACCAATCACACACAAACAAACTATCTCTAAATGTGGCGAAATACAATACTACATACTCACTTCATTCCTCCCACTTCACTCACACCTTACCATATACGTACATACTACTTGCACTTTACCATATACTACTGTACACTAATACTAGAGCAAGCCACGCCTAAATATAACGTGCAATCAACAAAATATTCAATTACTGGACTTGAAACTTCACGAAAAGACCAGAGAAATTTTAAGATCTTGGAATCAAAAGATCCCAGTGTTTAGATCAAAAGGATAGTGGAAGAAAGGAACAAACAAATGAGTTGCTTTGTAGCTATTGACAAAGCCCTGCAGTTTGACAGGCTAGAGATCTATCTGGACCAAGAGATCGGCAGTGGGGCATATGGAGAAGTGTTCAGAGCAAAGTGTGACCACCTCCCTTGTGCAGCCAAGGTGATCAGCATTCGAAGAGAGAGATCTGCCAGCTGGAAGGAGTGCATGTCCAAAAACAACTACCTCAGTAGTCTTAGCAACACTTCCGGAAGCAGCGATGGGGGTATCGAAGACGTCACGTTGAAAAACTTCATGAGGGAGTGCGATATTTTGAAACGAATGCAACATCCGTGCATCATCCAGTACCTCGCCATGGCAACCAGCCCAGACGACGGGCAAGTCGCGGTGGTGATGGAATTAGCCTCACAAAGCTTGACGCAACTTCTGCATCGCCGAAGGCATCTACCACTCCCTCTTCAGCTCCAGTTTGTCAATGACACAGCACTGGCCATCAACTACCTCCACCAGAACCACATCATCCACTGCGATATCTCCAGCAACAACGTCTTGGTGGTGGGAAACTCAAAAACAAAACTGAGTGACTTCGGAACATCAGCCGTTCTGGAAAAAGATGGCTCCGGGCGATTACATCAACCGATACCCGGGACAGAAGCATACATGCCACCTGAAGCCTTCCCCACTCATCCTGCCTTACCAGTCAGCTACTCCTACCAGCTAGACTGCTTCGCCTTTGGAGTCTTGAGCCTCCAGATCATCACTGGGAAGTTTCCGAGACCGGCTTCAATGAGAAAGAGGATTGGCGGAGAACCAGGAGCGGGGTTGGTGTGGAAGACACTGACAGAGGTTGAGAGAAGAAAGTCGCACCTCGACCTTGTGCAAGGGACACACCCTCTCCTCCAACTAGTGCTCCAGTGTATTATGGACAAGGAAGCCAGTCGTCCGTCGACTGACTTCATCTGCCACGAACTGGAAAGAATCATTAGATCTCATCGACTCACAGAGACTGATTCAGCCAGTATGGACAATTGGCTACAACAGAAGGACACGCCCCAAATCAATGATAGTTCATATAGCGATGAATCTAGCTATGGTGACACCAGCGAGCTATTCCGTTCCATCCCAAGTGATCTCCAAGAGGAGAAATGTCCACCAGAACAACAGTCCTTCAACATGGCGTCGTATGTCGACGTAAAATCAAAAAAGGAACATAACCCAAAATGGAGCGTAAAATGGAGAGAAGAAGAAGAGACGATAATGGAAGAAAAGGTACAACGAGGAAACTGCATCTCGCACAAAGACAAGCTTTTCTTGAACTGGAACAGGGTCATCAGCTGTTACAAACACACCACAGGTAGCTGGCATGAAATCAGCAGAAACGCATACCTCCACTCGAGCCTGGTGGTAATTAAGGGACTCCTCACAACCGTAGGAGGGCGGACCAATTCCCACCCACGGAGACCCACCAGCGCCCTTAGGAGCCTAACGAAAGAATGCAGGTGGTCTATTCATTTTCCCGCCATGCTCACTAAACGGTACAATTTCTGCGCTGTGCAGTTTGATGGAGGGATAATCATCGCGGGAGGCAAAGTAGCGGAGCCTTCAGACGGCGAAACAGATCAGGTCGAGATTCTCGACTTGGAGACTATGATGTGGTCTCAGGCTGCTCCTTTTCCGAAGGCTTTCTCAGGCGGATCCATGGCTATCAGTCACGGGGTTGTCTTTGCCGTGGGAGAGCAATCTCTGTTCCATTGCTCACTAGGAGACTTGATAAACTCATCCAAAACAAGCTTCTTCATATCGCTGCAGAGGGAATGGAGGAACCTTGTTGGCTCCTCCTCCTCCAACAAAGGAAAGAGACAAGTATGGACCTACTCCAGTCATTGCCCTCTGCATAACTCCACCCTCATCAGTATCCACGACAATCTAGTGGCTGTGGGGGGCACAGACAAAACCAGGAAGCCCAGGAATTTCATGCACAGGTACGACATGTGGTCAAACAAGTGGGAGGACCTCAGTCCTATGGGTGTGGCCAGGTACCGATGTCTAGCAGGTGTTATCACACAAAATTCCTCAAGGAGCCTGATTGTGATAGGTGGGTGTGGCTCAGACCACGCCCCTTGCTGCAATGTAGAGATCGCTGACATTATTAGTACATGTGACTTTAAACCTGCTTCCCACACCTTCACTATCTTAGCTCTACCCTGACATATCATCACGTCTAGTAATATCAAAATCACAACATTAGCAGCTTCATGCCACTATTTAAATTCTATATCCTTAACAAATTCTATTCCACCAATGCAATAATTGTATAATTTGGTACCAAACTTGGATCAGTTGGGAAAGTAGTTGATCCCACAATCATCATTAAGTGTTTATAAACTGAATCTGCAGAAGAAAGTAAGGTGAAGAATTGTCAATAACAGGTTCAGGCTGTCTGCCTATTTCACTTAACAAAACTTCTTCACTTTCATCTTCCCCAAACATCACCTTCCCCCCCCCCCCCCCCCCCCCCCCCCCCCCCCCCCCCCCCCCCCCCCCTCCCTCCCTCCCCCCCCCCCCCCCCCCTTCACATCTGCCCCAGTATCCAGAGTGCTGGTCTAGGAGGGATGAAGCACAACACAGTGCTACTATGCTGGCCGCAGAGCTGGAGAAAAAATGAATCTTGGAAGAACTTTATCGGTGAGTTGTGTGAGAGGGTGTGGCTGTTGTCATGACTGGCTTCAATATACATAAACTCTATTGTGCTCTTGCATGTGTGCTCTGTGTTTGTATGTTTGTGTGTGCGTGTGTAGAGTGCGTGCGTGTAGCCACAAAGATGAAATTAGCTCTGCTAGTTCTGAAGGGCACTAACTGGTTTCCTAGTAACGAGGACAGAATGAAGGGGCACATAGACATCTGGTGGGTCGTGAGTGATGGAGGATTACTCATGCTGCTGCCATTCTTACTCAGACAACACAAGGTCTGGAGACACTGCAAACTACGCATCTTCACAGTGGCACGTATCCTATCTCTAACCACACCCCCACCAGCACTAGTGCAGCAATGTATAGTGTTCTGTGTGTGTATACCTGTTTGTGTGTGTGTGCATTTGTTTGTTTGTGTGTGTGAGAGAGAGAGAGGGAGCAAGTGATCAAGTAACGAGGTTTCAGGACTAGCATGCCACCCTGTACCAGATCGAGTAATGAGGTTTCAGGACTAGCATGCCACCCTGTACCAGATCAAGTAACGAGGTTTCAGGACTAGCATGCCACCCTGTACCAGATCGAGTAATGAGGTTTCAGGACTAGCATGCCACCCTGTACCAGATCAAGTAACGAGGTTTCAGGACTAGCATGCCACCCTGTACCAGATTGAGTAATGAGGTGTTCAGTGCCTCTAGAGACAGCTTAGCAAACCTCTGGAATGTTCCTAATTAATTTCTCCCTTCACTTAGTCATATCACATGCACTGTTGCCAGTGCAGTGAGGTACAGAACCTAGTGAGACACACACCACTCATCTGAGCACAGTGCTTGCTCTTAGTCTGTCTGTCTGGCAGTCTGCTCCAGCTAGTATTGGTTCTGGTCAGTGGAGTAACTGTTGTGCTGTGCTGTGAACTCTCTCACTGCATGGGGTTGAAGGCTCACTGTGTCTGGGTTTAGTGAATTATCCTCTCTCTCTCCATTGATGTCATTATCTCCTTGACTGGAAGCATTAGAAATGGAAGATAACAGCATTCAAATGAAGAAGGATCTTCAATCCTTCCTTTACCAACTTCGAATACCAGCAGAGGTTAATGTCATTGAAATGGTAGGTCAAACATTGGCGTGTCATTGATGGTATCACTGTGGGTGTGGTCTGATGATGCCATTGTGGGTGTGGTCACTGATGACGGCATTGTGGGTGTGGTCATTGATGATGCCATTGTGGATGCGGTCAGTGATGATGCCACTGGGTGTGGCAGTAATGATGATATTGTGGGTGTGGTCATTGGTGCCGCTATTGTGGGTGTGGTCAGTCATGGTGTCATTGTGGGTGTGGTCAGTAATGATGTCATTGTGGGTGTGGTAATGATGACAATGTGGGTGTGGTAATGATGCCATTATGGGTGTGGTCAGTGATGGTGTAATCCTAGTGTGTTGTCTGTCGCAGCCTGACACTAGTATATCTGCGTACACGTATGAGAGGACGTTGCTGATGGAGCAGCGTAATCAGATGTTGGAGCAGATGAAGCTGACGACTCGACAGAAGAGAGGAGACGTACAACATCTACTAGGTCGTTCGTTTAGTGTTAGCCACGCCCTCCCATCCAGTCCCCGATCTGTCCAAGACATCTCTATTCCTGTTCCAGCTGCATTCTCCCAGTCTCCTCTCAGACAACCTGGTAGCAGCAGTAAGTCTGACAGAGAAGCTCCGATTAATGAGGAAACCATATCTGTAGGAGAGTTGTCCGTAGAGCCGAGGGTAGTGGGTGGAGAGTCGGGCAACGTGCAGCTAATAGATCTATCATCACCATACCCGGGCAAAGACACTCTCCAGGCCAAGTCACATGATGACAATGATGGGGGCGTGGCTTCTGTTGCTAGGCGACCTCGTCAAGACAGCGAGTCCTCCAGTAGTAGTGGGGAGGAGTCAGCGCACACTCCGCTACTGGAGACGGAGGGCAGCAGCATTCTTCCGGTGATGAGCCAACCTGCGATATCCAGATATGACAATATGTTCACGGACAGGACAGAGGAGGAAATCCCTCTAGGGGGGGCTGCCGACAATCTACAGCAGCAACCGTAAGTGGGCGGAGCTCTATTGCACTCTCTGGTTTGTGTGTGCGATTTGAAAATGGGTAAGGTTTGGATTTCACATGTATTGATGTCACATGTATTGATGTCAAGGAGAGGAATGTTCAGTTTGTGATGTGTGTGAATACGTACTTCTATCGTTGCTGCTAATTGTGTATGCTGGGACACTTGAAGAAGGTAATTTGTTATTGTATTAGATGAGCCTATAGTGAAGGGGTGCTACCAGTGTTGTCCCCAGGGGTATCGCATAGTGCTATAGTGTGTTTATAATTGGTATGTTTGTGTGTTAGTAATGAGGAGAATCTGATGCGGATGAACACGAGTGTGAAGTTGAATGAGTTGATAGTCCAACACTCGCACAACGCCTCTCTAGTCATCATCAACCTGCCTGGTCCCCCTGGCAACCCGGAGTCTGACCAGAACTGTATCCTTACACATGTGTTGTGTGATGTGACACTAACACAGCTGAAACACAGCTGATAGCTATGATGTGATACTGACACGGTTGATAGCTATGGTGTAACACTAACATGGCTATGGTGTGCACACTGACACGGCTGATAGCTATGGTGTGACACTGACACGGCCGATAGCTATGGTGTAACACTAACATGGCTATGGTGTGCACTGACACGACTGATAGCTATGGCGTGACACTGACACGGCCGATAGCTATGGTGTGACACTGACACGACTGATAGCTATGACGTGACACTGACACGGCCGATAGCTATGGTGTGACACTGACACGACTGATAGCTATGGTGTGACACTGACACGGCCGATAGCTATGATGTGACACTGACACAGCTATGGTGTGACACTGATGTAGATTCCTTGACAGTTTGTGTTAAGATTTGGAGTTTTTGGATGTCCTGACTGAAGGGTTGGACAGAGTGCTGATGGTCAGAGGTGGAGGAAGTGAAGTCATCACTATTTATTCCTAGGCAACAATTGCCATGTCAACCAGCCCCTCTCTGTGAACTAGGACCCTCTACGTATTTTCTATTACTGGCAAATCTAATAGACTTGAATTCTCATGTCGTTCTTTTTTCTTTTCTTTTTGTGTTTCTAAAGAAGTCAGTTTATGTTGTGAATGTGAGATGTTCACTATTGGAAGGTGTGGTGATAATGACCATTGAAGTGTCACTTCACAGCTACAAGGAAGACTTGTTGAGTTACATATAATGAGTTCAAGACAGAACTCAAGTAATCCACTCTCATTCCACTACCTCAGCTGCTCCAGAGTTTGTCAAGGTCCTTGTCCTGCAGAGTCAAGAGGGTGCTTGCGTCCATTGTGCGTCTATTGTGAAATATTTTGTAAATCTCTAATTACATTAATTTTGCCTCACAAAATATAGTTAGGGAAGAAATAGCCAAGGTAAAATTTTCAGCTTTTAAGAATTTTGGGCAGAATTAATGCCCACTCTATGGAATCCTAGCTAATCAATTAGCGTCACTTACTGGGCTTCTCTGAGAGAGGACGACTTGCTCTGTAGTAGAGAAATATCTCGAAAGTGAGGACATTCCACAACAAAGTGACATTTTCATACATCTTATAGTAAAGAAGGTGTGACCTTGAGTACCAATCAGTTACAACAGGCACACATATACAGGCACATCAGCAGTCTGATCACGGACAGCTGACAACAGATACATTTTATTAACACTACATTGTATTTCATTCTAAATTCTTTCAGTTTGTATAATAAAATGTGCCAGACAAACAGTCCAAGGTGAGCTAAAGATGGTCCCTCGCTTGTGAACTAAAAGTGAAGAATCTGCAGTTTTGAAATATCACACTCCTGAAAATACAAATAATAACATGACATTTGAGCTACTAATAATTAGAGATGAGAGGTCTCCTGGCCAATGACACACCCCTGTCACAGCTTCTTCATCAGCACCTTCGCTTCTTCTTGATACTGCAAAAACAAACAACATATGCAGTGTCTGAAACACGTCCAGCTGTTCACTATAGTAACTTAATGAACCAATTGCGCCATAAAATTACATCATTATTTTACCCCGATACAAACAGCTGGTGGTTACATGTCAGACGGCAATACTAGCTTTCACAGTAACAAATATTTACTAGAATTTTAGATGGGAGTCAGGCAGGGGAACTTTATTAGGGAGGCAGGGGGAGGGGCAAGCAGATCTAACTAACTCTGTGAGTATTAGGGAGGCAGGGGGAGGGGCAAGCAGATCTAACTAACTCTGTGAGTACTAGGGAGGCAGGGGGAGGGGCAAGCAGATCTAACTAACTCTGTGAGTATTAGGGAGGCAGGGGGAGGGGCAAGCAGATCTAACTAACTCTGTGAGGATTAGGGAGGCAGGGGGGGGGCAAGCAGATCTAACTAACTCTGTGAGTATTAGGGAGGCAGGGGGAGGGGCAAGCAGATCTAACTAACT